>Ga0255455_1032_pt1 | contig 10953 bp, 14 predicted proteins | sample ANMaggQLBNCT01K7_FD_182627 | JGI IMG/M metagenome (GOLD analysis project Ga0255455, IMG submission 182627) | Sediment cell enrichment communities from methane seep in Santa Monica Basin, California, United Staets - ANME aggregate JGI... | ecosystem: Environmental > Aquatic > Marine > Cold seeps >... | reverse complement strand
CATAGGACTGAAATTCGTATTCACACCACTTGGAATTATCATCGCACAGTTTGCTGTGAATATATCGTTTATGCTGCGGATTATGCGGGTATCGAGACCATGATGCACATCAATGTAGAAATAATTGAAGTGAGCAAACTTAACTTAATCGCAAATTGGATCTCTCTGGATGCAATACTTGTCAATAAAACATGCTGGTTCGTGTGCGTAACAATACATATGACCAGCGACAGGATAAAGGTGGTCAGGAGCAATGTGATTGAAATAGTAAAGATCTTGAGCATTGATTTCCTTGTTAACATTTACTCATCTCTCAATTCTCGCGGGGTCTGATCCCTGATCTCATCGATGTGCTGTTCATCCACCCATCCGCTTTTTACACCGATCCTATTATCAAACCGGTGCACGAAAGGTTTGATATCAAGCAGCGGCGTTCCATCTATGATATCAACATGGCTAATCTCCAGTATATTCCCTCTGACAGCATTCAATTTGACAATGGAAATCCCGATATGATTTGGCCGTTTTGGATGCCTTATTGAGAAGATGCCTCTTTCTTTATCTTCTATAAATGGCTTTGAGATCAAAGAATAATCATTCACAAGATGAAAATGGTAGATTAGGATTAGATGAGAAAATCCATTAATGTCCTTGAGACCGGCAGCATATTCCGGGAATACCTCTACCTCTCCTCTCGCTCCATCTGCAAAAACGCTCTGGATTGGCGTATCATCCGGATTGTTAAATGGTGAATGTATGACCCCAATAGGGGTATGTGTTATATCGGTCATGGGCATAGCCTCAGTTTTCGTATTTTTCGTTCGGGTATGCTGTAAAACCATGTTTCTCGAAAATTGTTTTTCCTTCTGAGGATGCAACGAAATCTACAAACGTCTTTGCAGCATCATTCTTTTCGGAAAATGTCAGTGTACCGATCGGAATGATCTTTATGATATTTTGCTCAGAGGGTATCGCCACAGTCTCTATCTTTTCGCTGTTTACAACCAAATCTTCCCAGATTATCGATGCGTCCGCCTGATTCATGGATACATAGATCATGAGTTCATTTACAGTCGCACCACGGGCAATGATGTTTTTCTCCACATCTTCATGGATTTTGTTATCTTCCAGTATTTTATTCCCCAGGTTGCCTATCGCACATGCCTTCGAATCTCCAAGTATAACCGTTACTCCTGGCTTTGCAAGGTCATCCAGGGATGTTATATTCGCAGGATTTCCTTTCGGTACCGCGATTACGGGCACATGGTATGCGATAAGTTGCTCATAATCGGTGAATCCTTTCTCTTTTGCAACATCGAAATAATATGTTGCCCCTGGCATGTAGATGTCTCCTTCCTGCGTGAGTTCCATCTGGCTTAAAAGTGTATTTGAACCTGCATAGTTGTAGTTTACAGAAATGCCATACTTTTCTTCAAAGAGTAATCCAATCTCATCCATTGGCTTTCTCATACCTGCACCACAATAAACAAGAAGTGACTGCGATTTTTCTGTCGCTGACTGCGTTAGTTCCCCGGCAGTTTCATCGATCGTTGCAAGCTGTTCCTGCTCCTCTTGGATGCATCCAAGTGTGATTGTGCTGAAAAGCAGAATCATCGTCATGAATGTTTTTGCTTTTTTCATTATGTTCAAGCGTACACAATGCTTGATAAACTTTTCTATGTGCTTGATGAGACTTTTTATTATTTTATGGTTAACTTAATAATCATTTCTGTTAACCGCAGATAAACGCGGATGCTGCATGCGAAATCTGCGTTCATTTGTGTTCATCTGCGGTTCGTTATAGTTTAAAAGACCAGAAAAAATTTAAAAGAATCGCGATTTAATCAGATATTGTTATAAATACTAAAGGAAATTCAGTTAAAAAAAACAGGTGAAATAATGATCTCAAACATGGAATACAGTTTATTGACCTCAGAGTCAGTTACGGAAGGGCATCCGGACAAGGTTTGCGACCAGATATCAGACGGCGTGCTGGATGAGATCGTGAGACAGGACCCTACAGCCAGGGTGGCATGCGAGGCATTTATCAGTGTTGGTTTTGTGATAGTGGGCGGCGAGATTACAACGTCGGCCCATATTGACGTACCGTCAATAGCCCGCGGTATCCTGAAGGAAATCGGGTATACCAGTGAGATATATGGTTTTAATTATAAGACATGCGGCGTGCTGAATGCCATTGGCAAGCAGTCGCCTGATATTGCACAGGGTGTGGATGTAGGTGGTGCCGGTGACCAGGGTATGATGATAGGGTATGCCTGCAGGGAGACAGAGGAACTGATGCCCCTGCCCATCATGCAGTGCCACCGGATGTGCCAAAAGCTTGCCGAACTGAGGAAGAACAAGACACTTTCCTACCTGGGTCCGGACGGCAAGTCCCAGGCCACAGTAGAATATAAGATGGGTGTACCCCAACGGGTGGACTCGGTTATTGTCAGCTCCCAGCATACCGATGAGATACTTGACAGCACGGGCGAGCGCATCACCCAGGATGCAATTGACGAGATCATTGATAAGGTGGTCAGGGATGTCATTGACCCTGAACTGCTGGATAAGGATACTAAATATTATGTGAACCCCACTGGCAAGTTCGTGGTAGGCGGGCCCCAGAGCGATACCGGCATGACAGGGCGCAAGATCGTAGTGGATACATACGGCGGGCTGGTGCCCCACGGCGGCGGAGCTTTCTCAGGCAAGGATTCTACTAAGGTGGACCGCAGTGCTGCCTATGCTGCCAGGTATGTTGCTAAGAATGTGGTTGCATCCGGTGTGGCAGACCGGTGTGCAGTATCCCTTGCCTATGCCATTGGTGTGCCTGAGCCTACTGCTGTCATGGTCAATACCTTCGGGACAGGTAAGATGAAGGATAGAGATATTGTAGGGCTGGTAGGCAAGCATTTTGACCTGACCCCAAAGAGCATTATCGAGACCCTTGACCTGAGGCGTCCTATCTTCAGGAAGACTGCGGCCTACGGGCATTTCGGCAGGGACGACCCGGACTTTACCTGGGAGCGGACCGATGTGGCAGAGGATATTGCAAAGTCGGCTGGGATTTAGGTTTTAAGTTCTTGGTTTTGGGATTTTTTATGTTGCATATCGATCTGGTATCAATTGAGGATATCAGTGCAGAACACATCAGGGAGCATTATCATCGTCTTGCTGAGTTTAAAGGCATACTGAAAGAGGAGTTCAAGTCACGAATTAAGGAAAGAATTTCACATGGAAGTTGATATAGTAAAAACCAAACAAATTGAGCTTACTCTTTGCGCTCTTTGCGGTGGCAATATGTTTGAAAACAATGTCTTCCCATCATAATTATTTATTACCGCAAAGTACGCAAAGAGCGCAAAGTGGTCATATGATATGTAATGAATATTATGTTCCTGACTATAATCATTGATTAGGAATGCAACTTCATATGAAGTTCTGGTTGATGAGAGGGTTGAGAAAGATTTAGCAAAAATACGGTTCTGAATTCAGTGAATAATAATATCAGCTAAAAAGATATGTAATAATGAGTCGTTCTTATTTATGAAAGTGGTCCTATGAGTACAGAACCTGCCAAATTGCTTGAAGAAGAGGGATTTAGTTATTTAACCTGCATGCAGTGTGGGACGTGTACAGGAAGCTGCCCCTCTGGACGCTATACCAGCCTGAACACCAGGCGGATAGTGCTGTCTGCAAGACGGAACAGGGATGTGTATCATGATAAAGACCTGTGGATGTGTACTACCTGTTACCAGTGCCAGGAGCGGTGTCCCAGGGGCATCAGGATAGTGGACGGAATACTTACCCTGAGGGCGGAATCAGTTCACATGGGGCTGATGCTGCCTGAGCACCGTAAGGTAGCCGGACTTGTGATAGATAAGGGCCATGCAGTGCCCATTAATGATGATGTTCGAGCGAAACGAAAAGAACTGGGAATGGATGAACTGCCAGAGACTGTTCATAAATATCCACAAGCCCTTGACGAGGTGAAAAAATTGCTTGAGGCTACAGGTTTTATGCAATTGGTCACGGATGAGGGTACTGAAAACTCAGAGGAAGGACAGTAAAACCTGTAACTTTGTTCCGGGATTGTATCATACCAGACCGGTCTCATTGGTCCTGGGCTGTATCATACCAAACCTGTATCGAGACTTTTTATTATTTTCTGGACGATCTGGAAAACCGCAGAGTACGCAGGGGGACGCAGAGAAAAATAACAACCCTCTGCGATCCTCCGCGTCCTCTGCGGTTAATCTTTTTTGCCATGACCCATTGATCAAGAATAAATTAAAAAGTCTCCCTGTATCCTGGTATCGAGAAGGCTACAAAACTACTGGATCAAATGCTCTTTCCCTGCCAGTGTGGTCTTCCTGCCCTGTGGAGTACGTTGAATGAATCCCACCTGGATAAGATACGGCTCATATACATCTTCAATAGTCCTGACCTCTTCTCCCACTGAAATGGCAATAGTCTTCAAACCCACAGGTCCACCCTCGAAATCATCTGCTATTACAGTAAGAATGCGCCTGTCCAGTTCATCCAGGCCCAGCTTGTCTATACCCAGCATAGTCAGTGCATCATCAGCAACATCCTGGTTAATCGTTCCATCGGCCCTGACAACTGCAAAATCCCTTGCACGCCGCAGCAGCCTGTTAACAATTCTTGGAGTTCCACGGCCGCGTTTAGCAATTTCAATAGTCCCGTCCCGGGTTATGGGAATACGCAGGATAGAAGCACTTCGATGCACAACCTCAACAAGTTCATCGACAGTGTAATGATTAAGCCTGAATGTGATTCCAAATCGGTCCCTGAGCGGTGAACTCAACAGTCCTATCTTTGTAGTTGCACCAATAAGAGTAAAATGTTCAAGGTTGAGTTTTATTGACCTGGCACTTGCCCCCTCGCCTATCATAACATCAATTTCCAGATCTTCCATTGCAGGATACAGTACCTCCTCAATAATTGAATTCATGCGGTGTATCTCATCAATAAAGAGCACATCTCCCCGTTTGAGTGATGTAAGTATCGCAGCAAGATCTCCGGGCTTTTCCAGGATCGGTCCTGAAGTACTTTTTATGCTGACTTCCATCTCATTTGCTATAATATGTGCAAGTGTGGTTTTTCCAAGACCCGGTGGTCCTGAAAATAAGATGTGGTCGAGTGGTTCACCTCGTTTTTTTGAGGCTTCGATAGCTATTTTTATTGATTCCTTTATGACACTTTGCCCTATAAATTCATCAAGTCTTATGGGGCGAATGGTAGTATCTTCCTGTTCGTGATCCAGATCAGTTGGAGATATGATTCTTTCTTCCATGATTATTCTTCAACTTCTTTTAATTTTATAAGTGCTGCCTTGATCAATGCTTCGATCGTGGGTTCTTTAACACCGGCAGATACAGCATCTACAGCTTCCTTAGCTTCTCTTTGTTGAAAACCCAATGATACAAGAGCTCTTACTGCATCATAACTGACATTACTTGTGCCGGTGGGAACGAATCCTTCCATTTTCTTTTTCATCTTATCCTTTAATTCCAGTATTAATCTCTTAGCATTTTTCTTGCCAATTCCCGAAATACTGGTAAGGACTTTTTCATCCTCATTGATTATTGCACTGGCGAAATCTTCTATTTTTATATCAGAAAGGATTTTCATTGCTATCTGGGGTCCGACTCCTGAAACGTTAATTATTAATTTGAACATCCCAAGTTCGGTTGTATTCATGAATCCATAGAGGTTGAGCGCATCCTCCCTGACATTTAGATGGGTATGAAGTTTTACTTTTGCGTTTCCTTTTTCTTTAAGTTCCTGCAATGCCGGTTGTGGAACATTAACATAATATCCGACACCCCCGACATCAATTATAACAAACCCTTCACCACATTGCGCAATTTCGCCATATAAATGTGAGATCATATCATTATCTCATTATATGTATATGACATAAAGCAATCGAAAGACCATCAGCCGCATCATCAGGCCGGGGCAGTTCATCCAGGCCCAGAAGACTTTTTATCATTTCCTGCATCTGTCGTTTGTCAGCGCGTCCGGTACCTGTTATTGCCTGCTTGATCTGGGCAGGTGTATATTCGAATATGGGTATTTGTTTTTGTTGTGCTGCAAGTAATATCACCCCTCTTGCTTCACTTACCCTCATTGCAGATGTGACATTTTTATTAAAAAAAAGTTTTTCAATAGCGACAGTTTGCGGATTGTACTTTTCAAACAGTGCATTGATCTCGTTATAGATATCCAGTAGGCGCTCTGGTGTTTGTTTATTAGCAGATGTTCGAATACATCCATAGCTTACAGGAATGATCTTTTCCTCTGCTTTTTGTATGACTCCAAAACCAACAGTTGCAAGTCCCGGATCGATTCCGACAATGATCATGGTAATTTCACGGTGATTATCAGCTTTCGTATTTGTCGATATAATCTGAAATCTCTTTATCGGTTATAGGCATATTACCTTCAAAAAATGTCTGTATCCATTGCAAATATCCGATTCTACTTGGGCTCCTGTGTTGGTTTACAAGTTTGATTAAATATTTAACACATGAAATAATCTCCTCATGGGTATAACTCCTTTCCCCATCAATTTTGTTAAACATCAACAAAGCTTTCACAGATTTTGAAATTTCATCTGCAAGCGAGCCTTTCTTCTGCCTATCAAAATCCTTTTTAAGTTTATGATACGCAGATAACACAGTTTTATCATTAAGAGCTGGTTTTTTCTGCCAGAAATTTAAAACTATGTATTCTATACTGTAAAAGATTTCATAATAGTCACCCATATCCTCAAATGAAACTTTTTCGTTACCACTTTCGACCAGTTCCGTAAATGGCCGATTTACATCAGCCTCTGTGATCTCCATATATTTTTATCATCCTCATGTTCTATAAATAGATTCGCACTTACGTTGCGAGACTTTTTAATTTCTTCTGATCTTTTGAACAATAAAGAACCGCAGATGAACGCAGATTTCGCATGCATTATCCGCGTTCATCCGCGTTTAATATAACCGATTAATAAGTGTACCAGAAAATAATAAAAAGTATCCGAAGGTATTGGATAAACAATACATTTAAATTAATTCAACTTGTAAATATATAATGTGGTTATCATGGGAACAATGACAATAAATGTTAATGATGATGTTGAAAAGATGTTCCGGAAAGTAGCGACATCCGTTTACGGAAGTAAAAAAGGCTCATTGGGACGTGCCATTAGCGATGCCATGCAAAAATGGGTAGATGACGCTCATCAAAAAGATATCGCAAAAAATGAATTGAAACTGCTGAATACTGGCTTTAGTATGGGCAAACTTACTTTTACCAGGGACGAAGTACATGAGCGATGACCTATTTTTGGTGGATACAAATATCCTTGTTTATGCATTTGACAGTGATGAGACAAAAAAAAGGGATGCTTGCAAGCGTCTCATAGAAATGTCCTGGAACGGCACTGAAGAATATGCCATATCAATCCAAAATTTATCTGAATTTTATGTAATAGTTACCAAAAAGATACAATATCCGATATCGTCCATTATCGCCAGACAAATCATCCAAGATATTATTGATTTTTCAAACTGGCAAGTGCTTGATTTCAATTCCGGTACCTTAATATCTGCAATGAAACTGAACAGCAAGTATAACATCCACTACTGGGATGCTCTTATCTGCGCGACGATGCTGGAAAACGGAATTAATTGCATTTATACAGAGAATGTTAAGGATTTTGATAAAATACCAGGGCTTACAGTGGTAAATCCTATATAAGACCGATATTCTTTTTATTTCAAAGGTCGCTATCACCACAATCAATATCCAGATAATCAGCGGCACCATCAATATCACCAACCTGCCCGGCTTCCTCAAACAACTGGCAGACATCGGTGAGCACCATAACATTACGGTCCAGACAGTGAACGCAGGTGCGCTATGGGCTCTACACGACAGGGAAAATACTCTGTGCACTCTATGGCAGAATAGAAAGAACAGATTGCACAGATGAAAAGCGGAAATCAATTTAGTCTGTTAGTTATATACTGCAAGGTTTGATGGAATTTAATAATGCTGATCAGCGCCCGTATTTCCCTATCATCTCTCCCTGTGCCAGGATGTGCCCTGACATGGCAGTCTCAAGCTGGGATTTGGTAGCACCGCTCTTTAAGCTGAGTGTGGTGTCCAGGGCATATACCTTGAAGAAATACCTGTGGGGCTTGCCCGCCGGCGGGCAGGGTCCGTTATAGCCGATCCTGCCAAAATCGTTCTTGCCCTGCAGGCTGCCGTCGTCCAGGGTCTTGTTCTTGGGCACACCCAGGGGCAGTCCGGTGCTGTCGGCAGGAATATTGTAGATCACCCAGTGGACCCAGGTTTTGCCGGGGGCGTCCGGGTCGTCCACTATCAGGGCGATGGACTGTGTGCCTGCCGGGATTGTGTCCCAGGACAGGTCGGGTGATACATCACTGCCGTCGCATGTGTATTCGGACGACAGCATACCCCCGTTCTCAAATACGTCTGAAGAAATCGACATTGCATCCATATTAATATCCTCCTCTATTAGGGTCTCTTCATCTGGCTCACTGGCTATGCATCCTGAAATAAGTACCAGTAACACAAGAATCAAAAATATCCTCATGATGAAATCCTCCCTTACCAGAGTTTCCTTTTCAAGTATTAATGCTTTTTTCCCCTCAACCGTTCCACCACAGCCTCCCTCATTTTCAGCCCACCCATAAGCTCCAGGTTGCGCTTGATATTCTCAGGAAAGAAACGCAGATTTGCAATAATACCCTCAGCCAGTTTCAGTATGTGGTCTGTGAGCACGCAGGTCTCTGGGAAGATTACACGCTCGCAGGAACTGTTGGTCAGGTCCCGCTCATCCCACAGCGTATTGTTCAGCAGTTCAGGCTCCACCATTGCCCTGACAATCCGGGCCAGCCCGCATACCTGTTCACTCTTAATAGGATTGCGCTTGTGGGGCATGGTGGACGAACCCACCTGGCTTTTGCCAAAACTCTCCTCAATTTCTGCGATCTCGCTGCGCTGCAAAGAGCGGAATTCCACGCATATCTTATCCAGGGTAGTGACCGTGTTTGCCATCCACATCACAAACTCGGCATGCCTGTCCCGCTGTATGATCTGGGTGGGCACCTCTCCATTTATAAAAAAATCACAGGAATAGCCAAGACTGTTATATTATATGTTGGTATTGTCAAACTAACCGTAGATGAACGCCGCTGAACGCGGATACGCTGCCTGAAAATCTGTGTTCATCTGTGTTTATCTGTGGTTTAATTAGATTCACCAACACGAATTGTAAAGGTCTCAAAAAAAGACAAAATTTATGTATCAAAAAAAGAGCATAATAATGTAACTTCACAGATACAATGATAGCTTTACATGGAACCTGGAAACCATCAGAAACAATAGACGAATTGGGAGATTTCTTCATATGGGGTGAGTCGTCTACAGCTTCCACTATCAAACGCCGGGGCCGCCCTCCAAAATTATCTGCCAGCAAACCCAGGCCCCATCCATTCCAGGTTGCACACGAAGACCTGAAGATGGTTATAGAACTCCTGGAAATTATCAATGGCAACATTATCAGTACCAAGACCCAGAAGGATGATGTGCTTCTATCACTTCCTACATTATCCAAGTCGCCCCAGGCGTCACCGGATCTACTAAGAGATAATGGCAATGAGAGCCTAGACAAGCCAGTTGGTTTAATTCCATGGAAAATCGAAGGTCTAAGCATCCCACCCGAAGACGCAATATCATTACTCAGCTCACTTTCGGGAGCATGGATAGAACATGACAACACAGTCATAGGAACCGATCTGAGGTTCTGGAGTAATGTTTCAAAATTTTCACTGGAACTGTTGTCAAAACAGCATTTTGTTCCCGGTATAGTCGTTTCTGAGAACGGTGAGGTATTTCCCAGATGGCAGTATATGCTGAATGATGAAGACGACAGAATGCACTTTTCAATGCTTGCAAAGTCAATGCCACCTGTTTGCAGGGCACTCCTCCAGAATAAGGTTCCAAATGTCCAGAAAGCATTCCTATCTGATTTTCTCAATAGTGCCATTAACGACTGTATCCAAAACTGGATGTCAATCTCAGAGATCAGATCAAAAAAGCCAGGCATCTCAGAAGTGTGGTTACAATCCCTTACAACCGGAGAACCGATACAAGTCCATAAATCAATTCTTAAAAACCTTTCAAAGGGATTACAATCATGGGAAGCCCCGATACACGAAATTGAAAAATCTGGATTTCGCACATCGTTCCGTCTTGAACCCCCAATTGAGGAAGAGTCGGATTTCTGGAACCTACGGTATTTTCTTCAGGCTTCGGATGACCCGAGCCTGCTTGTACCTGCTGAGAACGTCTGGAGGGAGTCAAAAGATACACTTCATTTCCTAAACCGCAAATTCGACCATCCCCAGGAAAAGCTTCTTGCCGATCTCGGGAAAGCCTCCCGCCTGTACCCTCAGATCGAGGACAGTCTCCATTCTCCCAGACCCACTGCAGCCCGGCTCACCACGCAGCAGGCATATACATTTTTAAAAGAGGCTGTACCTTTATTTACAGAGAGCGGATTCGGGGTCCTTATCCCTCCATGGTGGAAAAAAGGGGGATCAGATTCGAAGCTTGGCATAACATTAAATGTAAAGCCAAAGCAAGACCCTAAAAGCAGTAAGGGATTGTTCGGTTTTAACTCGATAATCCAGTACGACTGGAAGCTTGCTCTTGGCGGTGAGCCCGTAAGTGAAGAGGAATTTGAAAATCTTGTAAACCTCAAAGAGCCGCTTGTGCGCATAAGGGGAGAATGGGTAGAGGTCAAAAAAGAAGATATTGCAGCCGCTATTAAATTCTTCAAATCCGGAAAATCAGGTGAAATGAAACTGGATGAAGCCCTCAGGCTGAGCACTGGAC
>Ga0255455_1029_pt1 | contig 11131 bp, 7 predicted proteins | sample ANMaggQLBNCT01K7_FD_182627 | JGI IMG/M metagenome (GOLD analysis project Ga0255455, IMG submission 182627) | Sediment cell enrichment communities from methane seep in Santa Monica Basin, California, United Staets - ANME aggregate JGI... | ecosystem: Environmental > Aquatic > Marine > Cold seeps >... | reverse complement strand
TTGTACGAATCAGAAGATTGAGGTTGAATTTCTTTAATTACAGCCTTCAATGGTTCCATTATCTCATTGATGGAATCAAAAGTATATCGCCAAGGAACATGCGGTTTTTCATGCATCAGGCGGTCATAGAATTCATAAACTCCAGAATCACTATACAATTTCAACTTTTTCCTTTGATCTTCATCGATAATCTGTCTATAAAGAGCGCATTCGTTCTCTGCTCTTTTACTAATGAAAATACATATCGGTTTACCTTTTTTTCTTGCACATCTATATTCTGCTTCGGAAATTGTCAAACCAAATAGCTCTGGATAGGGTGAACCATCTTTCTCTGAATAAGGCAGACCTGCACGCTTATCTAATAGTACCACAAAAAAATCGCATTCTTCTGCGACTTTGAGGCAGTTAGTCATTGCATCTGGATGGTAATTTGTAGGAAAGTCCTTTTTTTCACTGAACCATGGAGTATGTCCCAAGTCTTTAAGATGACGATAAAGTTCATCTCTCAAATACATTAAATCTTTGATAGTACTGCTGACAAATATTTTCATGCTTAAATGCCATCTTAAAGTACGTATCTGAAATAAACATTCTTATTCATGTATTTCCATGTCCCCTCTTCGATTGGTAAAAACCCAAACAACCAGAAAAGCTATAGTAAAACTCATGCACCCACTTGATGCCTTCGGACCTCTGGTCCGAGGTCCGTGACAGTAAGAATTCTCTTGCTTCCTTTTCGATTTAAAGCCCTAATCCATCTTCCTTTTCTTCAGATTTTAAATTACTGGACAGCCTCTATACGCAAACGAATGAACACTGATTAGAGTTAGGCAGCTAAACAAATACAAAAAAACGATAACTTTAAATAAAAAGCCCAACCCAAAAAAACATTAGGAAGAACTCATCCATGATGATTACTTCCAGGATGATTTAAGGAGGAATAGATTTTGTTAAAATTACATATTAAAGGATTAATTGCAATAATGTTCATCATTGCAATAGTTACATTTTCAGGATGTACTGATACTACTGATGCTGATACTGAAGAACAAGAGGAGGTAAAGATCGGTACATTACTGTCGATCACAGGCGATCTTTCCCCATACGGCGGACCTATGGAAAATGCAGCTAAACTTGCGATCGAAGAAGTGAATGCGAACGGCGGCTTGCTGGGAACACAAGTAACAATGATCAATGAGGATTCCCAGACCTCAGAGATCGCAGCCGTGGATGCTGCCAATAAACTTGTCAAAATAAATAAAGTTCCTGCGATTATAGGGGCAGCAGGCAGCAGCATAAGCCTATCATTTATTGAAATTTCCACCGGCAACAATGTGGTCCAGATATCACCTTCCAATACTGCGCCTGACTTTACCACCTATGAGGATAATGATTTCTACTTCAGAACCTGCCCATCAGATGCTCTTCAGGGTAAGGCGATGGCACTTCTGGCAATGGAAGAGAACTATACCACAGCCAGCACTCTTATACTGAACAATGCTTATGGTGTCGGTTTTAAAACAGTATTTGTAGAAGAGTTCGAAAAAATGGGTGGACAAATACTAGACCAGGTAAAATATGACCCACAGGCATCTACCTTCAATTCTGAGATCGAAAAGGCAGCACAGGGCAATCCAGATGTCATTATACTGATATCTTATCCTGAGACAGGCAGCCTGATCCTGAAGGCAGCATATGAAAAAGGCATTATGGATAAAACTGACTGGCTGCTCTCTGAAGGACTTAAGGATGAGACATTTGCAGAAATGGTTGGTAAAGACGTTGATGGGAACTATATAATAAAGGGGTTCAAAGGCACAGCACCATTTCCAGAAGGCCCGGCATATGAGGATTTTAAAGAAGCATATGTCAACAAATACAATAAAGAACCTACCACCTTCACACCCCAAACATATGATGCAGCAGCTGTCATTGCCCTGGCAATAGAGAAGGCAGGAAGCGCAGATGGCACTGCTATCCGGGACAATTTAAGGATCGTAGCAAATCCACCAGGGGAGGACGTAACCGATATCGGTACTGGTCTGAAATTGATCCGGGAAGGAAAAGATATCAACTACCAGGGTGCATCAGGTGATATTACTTTTGATGAAAATGGGGACATATCGGAAGACACTGCCAATTATGCCCAGTGGTACGTTGGAACAGATGGTAATGTAGAATGGGGAGAGTCAATCGATCTTGAGTGATTGGTTCTCTCTTTTTTCCTTTTTTCTTTTTTTTACCCACCCAAATAAAGTTTCAGGACATTCTCATCTTCCAGCAGGGATGAGCCTTCGCCTTCAAACCTGTTCTTCCCCATCTCCAGCACATAACCCCTATGGGATATAGACAGCGCCTTTTTAGCATTCTGCTCCACCATCAGGATGGTGGTCCCTGTGCTGTTAATATCCATTATCTTCTCAAACACGACTTCCCTTAACTTCGGGGACAGCCCTGCTGTGGGCTCGTCCAGCAGCAGTACTTTGGGCTCCGGCATCATTGCCCTTCCCATTGCCAGCATCTTGATCTCACCACCGCTTAAAGTGGTGGCCCTCTGGTGCTTCTTATCCCGGAGTACCGGGAAGATGTCAAACACCTCTTCTAAGACATCCCCCATCTCCCGCTTAAGGAACGCGCCCATCTCCAGGTTTTCCATTACTGTCAGGGATGGGAATGTATTCTTTTCCTGGGGTACAAATCCCATCCCCCTGGCCACGATATTATGTGTGTTCATACCTGCAATGTCCTGCCCGTCAAAAAATATACTACCGCTCCTGGGCTTTAGCATCCCGATAATGGTCTTAAGCAATGTGGACTTGCCTGCACCATTGGGCCCGATAATGGATACAACCTCGCCCTTTTCAATATGAATGGATACCCCGTTCAGGATATCTATGTCAGTATAGCCCGACACTACCCCTTCCACCTGAAGTATACTCATGCCCCATCCCCCAGATATGCATCCAGTACTCTGGGGTCGTGCTTGACATCCTCGGGCGCTCCTTCAAGGATTATCCTGCCATGGTTCATGAAACTAAGGGTATCGCTGACCTCGGTTATCAATGGCATATCGTGTTCGATGATAAGAAACGTCATGCCCCGCTCCTTAAGTTCCTTGATGCGCCTGACCAGTTTCCATGCCAGGGTAGGGTTGACCCCTGCAAATGGTTCATCCAGCAGCAGCATCTTCGGATCTGTCATCAGTGCCCTGGCCATCTCAAGCAGCCGTTTCTGGCCGCCCGAAAGAGCTCCGGCATAATCATCCTTCATGTGCATCAGGTCAAAAAATTCAAGTGTTTCGAGAGCCTTTTCCACAATTCCTGCTTCTTCATCCGCCACCATTTTCGGACGTAAAAATATGTTGTGTATCTGCTCACCGCTTTGCATCTTGGGCCCCAGGAGTAAATTCTCCATTACAGTCATCCTGGACAGTACCTTAGTCAACTGGAAAGTCCTGACCATACCGATTAGTGCTTTTTTGAACGTGGGCAGTTGGTCTACTCTTTCATCCTTGAAGAATATCTTACCGCTGTCAAGTTTATAGTAGCCGGTTATGAGATTGAACAGGGTAGTCTTGCCTGCACCATTAGCACCGATGAGGCCCCTGATGGTCTGTTCTTCCACACTAAAAGACGCACCGTCAACAGCCATGACACCCCCGAAATACTTTTTCACGCCACGAACCTTCAGGATTTCCTGCACCATTTTATTGCCCCAGTGTCAGTTCTTCTTTTTTGCCGAACAGTCCTTGCGGCTTATACATCATCAACAATACCAATAATAATCCTATCACCATGACCCGTAAGGCAGCCATCTGGTGGGATGCCAGGGGTACATAGTCCTGAAGGTATCTGGTCCCGGTGTAGAAGGACTGGACTAAAATAGCACCAATGATGGTGCCCTTATTCCTGGCACTTCCTCCCAGCACCACGATAATCCATGCATAAAAAGTTTCCATCGGGATAAAGTTGCGGGGGTTGATGTATTGCATATTGAATGCTAAAAAGGCACCGGCCAGTCCTGCAATGGCAGAGCCGATCATCAATGCCTGGATCTTGTAACGAAACACATCCTTACCGAGAGCGGATGCCACATCTTCGTCTTCACGTATGGATTTTAGCACCCTGCCCCAGGGAGATTTGACCAGTTTTTCTATAAGCAGGTAAATTACGGCCAGTGAACCGAATACAAGGATGAACAGGAAATAATTGTAGTCAAAGGGTATCATTGCTTCAAAGGGCCTGTCAAAGCCGAACAGTCCCATAGGTCCCCTGGTGAGCCATTCCTCATTAAGCAGGAACAACCTGACGATCTCTGAAAAACCGATCGTGACTATAGCAAGATAATCCTCCCTAAGCCTGAGGGTGGGGATACCGACCAGAAGGCCGAAAAAGGCTGCCAGTACTACGCCTGATGCCATGGATAGCCATATCGGCGCACCGCTTAAGTTCATCAGTACTGTGGTGTAGGCACCTATAGCCAAAAATCCCACGTGGCCGAAGTTGATGAGTCCGGTAAAGCCCCACTCCAGGTTCAACCCTATTGCGAATATGGCATAGATCCCAACGATGATACTGATGGCTACCAGGTAGTCGATCATGCATTTGTCCCCCCGAATAGTCCTTTGGGTTTAAACAACAGTACCAGTATCATTATACCAAGGCTTACTCCCATTTTGTATTCTGAGGGCAGGATGAGCATACTCAATTCCTGGGACAGACCGATCACCATGCCGCCCACCATGGCACCGTAGGGGTTGCCGATGCCACCCAGGATAACGGCAGCGAACATGGGAAGGATGAGGAACCAGCCCATATTGGGCCTGATAGTGGTTTCCAGTCCGTACAGGATACCGGCCACACCTGCTAAACCTATTCCAATAAACCACATCCACATAATGACTTTATCTGAATCAATGCCTGAGACCCGGGCAAGGTTGATATCATCGGAAATGGCTCGCATGGCCTTACCCAGTTTTGTATTTTTCAGGAAAAAGTGGACCAGCACCATGAACAGTATGGCTGTACCCAGGCCTATGAGCTGATTATGGGTTATGGTCACTCCAAGCATCTCAATGCCTCTTCGCACAGGCAGGTCAAAGTTTCGGGTACTGCCGCCCCATATAAAAATTATGGCATTGCGAACGATCAGGGATAGCCCGATAGATATGATTACAAGGCTTACAAGGTCAGCATTTTTCCTGCGCATGGGTTTCCAGACTAAAAAGTCCAGGAGCACACCCAGTGCACCTGCTATAGCAACGGCAATGAAGAATGATAATATTATATTGAGGCCGAGAGCAACATTTAGCACAAAGGCGATGTATGCACCCAATGCCATGAAATCGGCATGTGAGAAGTTGGCAAAATTCAGGACACCATACACCATTGTCAAGCCGATGGCTGCCAGGGCGATGATGCTTCCGAGGACAATTCCGTTGACGATTAGTTGCAGCATGGTTCTATTGAGTTTTCTATATGTTCTTTACTCAGTACAAATGCTTAGGTTGTGGTATATTAATATCTTTTCAACTATATTAAAAATTATGTTTTTAATACGTTATTGCAGGAGTACCAACAGGTATTGTGGTTATACTCCAAACATGTTGCAGAATATTTTCGTTATATAACAATTTCGTTATATAACGTTTTTGTTATATTGTATTGTTACCTTTGCCGCTAAGCATACACAATAAATTATCCCATCCATCACAAAACCCCAAAACAAAAATACCTCCCGTACCAATACACACTCCTCATACAACCACCATCCCGACCGGAGTCCACCCCATGCAAAAACTTACCCCAGCCATGCGCCAGTACTACGACGCCAAGCAGCAGCATCCCGATGCCCTCATCATGTTTCGGATGGGCGACTTCTATGAATCATTCGGCGAAGATGCAGCCACCATGGCCAGGGAACTGGACATCACCCTCACCACCAGGGGCAAGGACAAGGACGGCGAGAAGATGCCCCTGGCAGGCATACCATACCATGCCATCGACTCATACCTGCCCCGCCTGATAAAGAAAGGCTACAAGGTTGCCATATGCGAGCAGCTTGAAGACCCTAAACAAGCCAAAGGTGTAGTCAAGCGTGGCGTGGTCAGGGTGGTCACACCGGGTACAGCCATGGACTCATCCATGTTCTCTGATCCGGGCAGCAACTACCTGATGGCTGTGGCCCGCCATGATACCCATTTAGGCATATCATTTTTAGACATCTCCACAGGCGAGTTCATGACCACACAGGTGGAAGATAAAGCACCCTATGACGCTGTTGTAAGTGAAGCAGTCAGGATGCGGCCTGCCGAATGCATCATGCCTCCAGAACTGTACAACAAGAGCGAACTTACAGCCAGGCTGAAAGACAACCTGAAGCTCATCATCCATCAATATGAGGAAGACGCCTTTGAACCAGGTACTGCCAGGCGCCGCCTGCTGGACCATTTTCACGCTGCCACCCTGGAGGGTATGGGACTACAGGACCTGAGCGCTGCCGCTACAGCCGCAGGTGCTGCACTCGCCTATGCCAGGGATACCCAGATGAGGGAACTGGACCATATCCAGACCCCAAGGACGTACTTTGAAAACCAGTTCATGGTACTGGACGCTGTTACGCTGCGCAATCTGGAACTGGTAAAAAACGTGCGCGACGGAGGTACAAACTCCACGCTGCTAAAAGTACTGGACCACACCAGTACACCCATGGGTTCCAGGCGGCTGCAAAAATGGCTGGTCCAACCCCTGGTATCTGTGAGTGATATTAACCGACGGCTGGATGGTGTGGGAGAAATGTCCGGAAATACCCTGCTGCGTTATGACCTGCGTTCACTCCTGAAAGGCATACGCGACATTGAGAGGCTTACCGGACGCATCGTCTACGGCAATGCCAATGCCAGGGACCTAGTGGCACTTCGCACTTCACTGGGCGCCCTGCCCCTGATAAAATCGGCACTTAATGGAGCAGGTATCAGCTCAGATATCCTTTCATCCATAAACAACTCACTCAGCGATTTCGCTGACCTCACTGACCTGCTGGAGTGCTCGATTGTGGACGAGCCGCCGATCAGTGTGCGTGAGGGCGGTATGATAAAGGCAGGATACAAGCCAGAACTGGACGAGCTGAACGACATGACCGCACACGGCAAGGAATGGGTGGCCAAACTGCAGCAGCAGGAACGGGAGCGTACCGGCATCAAGTCGCTGAAGGTGGGATACAACAAAGTGTTCGGCTACTTTATTGAAGTAACAAAGGCCAATCAATCCCAGGTCCCTGATGAATATATAAGGAAGCAGACCATGACCAATGCCGAGCGGTTCTACACACCTGAACTGAAAGAAAAAGAGGCAATGATACTTTCAGCCAACGACAAACGTGTGGCCCTTGAATACGAACTGTTTACCCGGATCACCGATCAGATAGCACAACAGGCCGCCGGACTCCAGGAGACAGCCGGGCTTATAGCCGAACTGGACGTCATCATTACCCTGGCCGAAGCGGCAGTGAACAACAACTATGTCAGGCCAGAGATAAATCAGGGCTGCGAGATCCTGGTACGGGACGGACGCCACCCGGTAGTAGAGAATTCCGTACAGGGCGGGTTTGTTCCCAACGATACCCATATGGATTGCAACAGTGACCAGTTCCTGCTCATCACAGGTCCCAACATGGCAGGTAAATCCACCTACATGCGCCAGACCGCTCTTATCGTTATCATGGCACAGGTAGGATGCTTTGTGCCTGCATCATATGCGTCTGTCGGTATCGTTGACAGGGTGTTCACCAGGGTAGGGGCATTCGATGACCTGGCAAGCGGGCAGAGTACCTTTATGATAGAGATGGTTGAACTGGCAAACATCCTGAATAATGCAACCCCGAAGAGCCTGATCCTGCTGGATGAGATAGGCAGGGGCACCAGTACCTTTGACGGATACAGCATCGCTTGCTCTGTAGTTGAATATATCCACAACAGGGGTCGTGTAGGGGTACGCTCCTTGTTCGCCACACATTACCACCAGCTGACCAGCCTGGAAAAAAGTTTAAAGCGGGTCAGGAATTACCACATTGCTGTAAAGGAAGAGGGACATGACCTGGTCTTTTTACGAAAGATCGTACCCGGGGCCACTGACAAGAGTTACGGCATCCATGTAGCACGTCTGGCCGGAGTGCCCCTGAAGGTGACACAGAGAGCCAAGGAAGTACTAAGTGAAGTAGAGAGCGAAAGCCTTGGACATAAAGGAAAGAGCAGTGCAACATACACCCAGTTGATGCTGTTCGACCCGGGCAGCAGCGAAGCCCTACAGCCTAACCCGGTTGTCGAGACCCTGAAAGAATTAAATATTGATGGCATGACGCCACTGGAAGCACTTAACAAATTGCATGAACTGAAAAAACAGGCAGGTGGAGATGATGTCAGTAAATAAGATACATGTCCTTGATGAAGCTACTATCAATAAGATAGCGGCGGGTGAGGTAATCGAGCGCCCGGGTTCTGTTGTCAAGGAACTGGTCGAGAACTCGATCGATGCCGGTGCCACAGATATCAGGATAGAGGTTATGGGCGGCGGCATCCAGTCCATCAAGGTCACTGATAACGGTCATGGTATGAGCCGGGAGGATGTATCTATCGCGTTTTTGAAACACGCCACCAGCAAGATAAGGGACGCACATGATATTGAGAAAGTGCTGACCCTGGGGTTCAGGGGCGAGGCCCTGTCATCCATTACTGCCGTGTCAAAGGTAGAGATTACCACTAAACGTCCCGGTGGAATTGCCGGCACCCGTGTGGTGGTGCACGGCGGCGAGGTGGTGAGTATGGGTGATGCAGGGGCAGCCGATGGTACGTCCATTGTGGTGGAAGACCTGTTCTTTAACACACCTGCGCGCAGGAAGTTTTTAAAAAAGGGACGAAGCGAACTGGCACATATTGTAGACGTGGTCACAAGGAACGCACTGGGCCACAATGATGTATCATTTTATCTCTCACACAACGGCAGGGAACTGTTTCGCTCCCCGGCATCGGGTGACCTGTTCGATACTATTGTGCACATATACGGGCCCGAGATTGCCAGGGAACTTATACCAGTAAAATTCACAAATGACCTTGTGCAGATATCGGGATATATCTCAAAACCAGGCTTCACAAGGAGCGATAAGGACCACCAGGCATTCTTTATAAATGGAAGACCGGTCAGGTCAAAGACAATAAGCGACGCCATTGGCCTGGGATATTACACCATGCTGCCAAGGGGCAGGTATCCGGTGGCTGTGCTCAATATCGCACTGGATACATCGGAAGTGGATGTAAATGTACATCCCACAAAGCAGCATGTAAGGTTCGGTCATGAACTTGCCCTGATGAATGCTGTATCAGAAGCTGTGGGTTCGATATTATCCGAGACTGAACTGGTGCCTGAAGCAAAGGAGGCAGTAACCCGCACGAAACTATATCCCGCCCCTTCAACTGAAGTACAGAATATCAGTGAGGTGCAGACCGAGTTCAAGGTGCCGGTTGCAGATACCCAGCGCAGGCTTACCCGCACTGACAGGTACCTGGCGCAGACTCATGAGGTAACAAAAACGGGGCCGCACCTAGAGTTGCAGATACTGGGCCAGGTGGACAATGTATATATTGTCGCTCAAAGCGGGGATGGACTGGTATTGATCGACCAGCATGCGGCTCATGAGCGCATCCTGTACGAACAGGTGCTGGAATCGGGCGATAAGGGAGTACAGGAATTTATAACACCTGTTAATCTTGATCTGAATTCAAAGGAAAAGGTGCTGATAAAGGACTATTTACCGCATCTTGAAGAGGCAGGTTTTATCGTTTCCGAGTTCGGTCCCGATTCCTTTGCAGTGACTGCAGTGCCCCATATACTGGGCAGGCTGGAAGATACTACTGCGGTACATGATATCATAAGCGATATATTATCTGGCGGCAGGGTCAGGGACGGGACCGGCATATCCGGGCAGGTGTACAAGAGCACTGCATGCAGGGGTGCTATCAAGGCCGGGGCCGCACTGACTACAGAGCAGATGGAAAACCTGGTGGCACAATTGTACAGGACTAAAAATCCGCATACTTGCCCACACGGCAGGCCAACCGTAGTTACTTTTAGCAGGCCAGACCTGGACAAGCTCTTTAAGAGGATTTAGGTATCCCCTTCAAATTAAATGGTAATTGATCATAGTGTTCTGAAATTTGAGACACAGATTACACTGATTACACAGATTGATAGTGGTTGTGAAAATCAGTGTAATCTGTGAAATCGGTGTCTACATTAATATTGCATTTGACGTATCCACTTTAAATCTAAGGGTAATTTAAAAATTATTAGACAGGATTAACAAGATCTACAGGATATACCGCAACGTCAACATCCTGTAAATCCTGTAAATCCGGTCAAAATACCATGCTTTTTGAAGTGGATACGGATTTAGTACTTCTTCATTATTCGTCCGGATCACCGGAATCACCAGACAGTTCACTGGTTTCCTGGAAATGCAGCCCCCCTGCGCCTCTTCCTGTTCCCGGACCCTCAGCCTCCTGTTTTGGTACAGCATTGGGGGGCATATCTTTTTTATACAGGATCGTGCGGTACGGATAGGGAATCTCTATACCTTCTGCATCGAATCGTTTCTTAATGGATTCCATTAACTCACAACCTGTAAAATAAGCCAGGCTTCTGTCACGCACCCAGATCATCAACCTGAGATTTACTGCAAAATCACCCAGTTCTGTCAGCAGGACTTTGATCTCACTGCCTTGTGCCACCTCAGGGTGTATCCGGCTGACTTCATAGTGGTCCATGACATTGGGATGATCCCTGGCTTCATCTTCCATAATGGACCGGGCCAGGTCGATATCTGAATCATAACTAATGCCAATGTTCACAGGCCATATTACAGTGGGGTCTTCAATTGACCAGTTTATGATAGCTTCATCACTGATAATGGAATTGGGAATAATGAGACGCCTGTTATCCCATGTGACCACTACGGTATGACGCAGTGTCAAATCAGAGATCGTGCCGTACTCATTATGGATGGTGACAATATCTCCTACCCTGAAGGGGTGGAACACTGCAAGTGATATGCCTGACATAATATTGGCAAGTGTACTCTG
>Ga0255455_1028_pt1 | contig 11203 bp, 10 predicted proteins | sample ANMaggQLBNCT01K7_FD_182627 | JGI IMG/M metagenome (GOLD analysis project Ga0255455, IMG submission 182627) | Sediment cell enrichment communities from methane seep in Santa Monica Basin, California, United Staets - ANME aggregate JGI... | ecosystem: Environmental > Aquatic > Marine > Cold seeps >... | reverse complement strand
GGCGTTCCGGTTGAGATATTCTATTCTTATGGTGCTACAGAGGCAAAGGTTCCCGAGCTTGTGGATGTAGTGGTAGACCTGACCGAGACCGGTTCTACCTTAAGGAAGAACGGCTTGAAGATAGTGGATATAATAGCCGAATCCTCAACCAAGCTGATCGCTAACAAGAAGAGCTGGGATGACCCTGAAAAACGAAAGGATATAGAAGAGATCAGGACACTGCTACTGGCAGTAATTGAGGCCAGGGGAAAAGTGCTCATTGTCCTTAATGTGCACAAGGACAATCTGGATACCGTGATCGAAGCACTTCCTGCCATGAAGAACCCAACAGTGAGCCAGCTCTACAAATCCGATTACTATGCACTGGAAACCGTGGTAAATAAGGGTGATATCAATATATTGATACCAAAGCTCAAGGCATTAGGCGCAGAGGATATTCTTGAACTTGATATCTCAAAGATAGTCCACTGACTGTAAATATCATTTCCCTGCCCGGTATCAGATCCCGCTCACCAGGTCAAACAGGGCCTTTTTCGGATCACTGGATTTTACCACACCTGAGGCCAGAAGCACGCCCACACTGCCCAGTTCCAGGGCAGCTTTCATGTCCTCGCCCTTACTGATACCGGCACCGCAGAGCACTTTTACATCCGGATTGATGTTCTTGACGGCTTTCACCGAACCTGATACAACTTCAGGGTCAGCCTTGGAAACAGGGATGCCCGAACCTATGAGCTCAGGGGGTTCAACTGCCACATAATCCGGACCTAATGACGATGCTGCACTGGTGGTGGCAATATTATTAGTGCATACAATGGTGCTCAGGCCTGTCCTGCCAGCAGCTGTGATGGATGCATCTATATCAGCCAGTTTCAGGCGCCTTTCTGAATGGTTAATAAGCGTGCCGGTAGCACCTGCTTCTTTCACAGCTTCGGCCATGATATGCCCGGTGAAACTGCCCGACCCCACACCGTCAAGATGCTGGGAAAATACTGGTATGTCCACACTTGATGCAACCCTGTGGATATCAGGGAGCTGGGGAGCTACTGCAATATATGCGCCTGTCTCGTCTGATACATCCTTGCAAGCTTGTGCAATAGCAACGGCATTCTTCCCTGTTCCTTCGGTATATGTCTTGAAATTGAGTACAATTATCGGCTCATTCATTGTAATTTCCCCATAGTTGTTCGATGTTTTATTATAATGTGTTAACGGTCTCATCATTTTTATTCTTTTCTTAGATTCATTCTTTTTTTCTCCCTTTCCGCCTCACCAAACACCGCCACTCATTCCCGATTAGCTCCTCACGCCCCACCATCTTCAACCCTTCACGTACCAGCCCGTGATTCCTTCCATCCCTGTACTGCATTAAAGCCCGCTGAATCCTCTTCTCCCTATCCTTTGCCACATGCACCTCCTCCATAGTAAAGGGATCGATACCCGTATAATACATACACGTAGAAGCTGTCATGGGTGTAGGCGTGAAATCCTGCACCTGCTCGGTGTACAGGTCATTGTCCCTGATATACTCGGCAAGTTCCACCATATCCTCAACCGTGCATCCCGGATGGCCGGACATAAAATAAGGTATCAGGTATTGTTCCTTTCCCAGTTCCCTGTTCACTTCTTTGAACTTGCTAATGAATTCCTCGAACACCCCCCTTGGGGGCTTGTGCATCATATCTGTTACATGCCGGGTCACATGTTCGGGTGCCACCTTGAGCTGCCCGCTGACGTGGTGCTCACACAGATCATGAAGATAACCTGAAGGATCGCCCAGTACCAGGTCATACCGTATCCCGGAGCCTATGAACACCTTTTTCACACCCTGTATTTCGCGAAGGCGGCGCAACAGTTCTACCTGTTGTTCATGGCTGGTATCAAGGCTTTTGCAAAGCGGGTGCGTGCATATCTTTTCAGCACATGCACCCTCTGTTTCCCACCTGCCGCAGGTCATGCCGTACATATTGGCAGTGGGGCCGCCCACATCCTGCACGATACCTTTGAAACCAGGCATCTTCACCAGTCGTTCAACTTCACGCACCATGGACCCGATACTCCGGCTCTGCACGATGCGGCCCTGGTGGTGTGTTAATGCGCAAAATGAGCATGATGCGAAGCATCCTCTGTGGCTCACGATGGAGAACTTCACAGGTGCCAGGGCTGGTATGGGTTCTTTGTAGGACGGATGTGCCATCCTGGTAAAGGGCAGTTCATACACATGGTCAAGCTCGGCTGTGGTCAGCGGCATAGCAGGCCTGTTCTGGATGACTACAGTCTTAGGATGCTGTTGGGCAACAGGTCTGCCCCTTACCGGGTCTTGCTCCTGGTAATGGAGCCTGAAGGCCTTGGCATATAGCCCCTTATCCTGCGAAACCTCTGTGAATGACGGCAGCTCAACATACCCCTCATGCCCAATTGCACGCCATTTTTTCAGTTCCAGCTTAATGACCGTGCCCGGGATGTCAGTAAGGTTGGTGATGTCAGTATTGTCAGTATTGTCGGTGGGGTCGTTTGTATCCTTACCCACAGAAAGCCGGCTGGCAATCTCAACCACCTGCCGCTCCCCCATCCCGAACACCAGTATATCAGCCGGTGCATCTGCAAGGATGGACTGGCGTACCGAATCAGACCAGTAATCATAATGAGCAAACCGCCGCAGGCTGGCCTCGATGCCTCCCAGCACTATGGGAGTATCAGGAAAAATGGCATGCAGCTTATCAGTGTACACGATGGCGGCGCGGTTAGGTCTTAAGCCCCCGGTGCCGCCAGGGGAATATACGTCATCATGGCGTTTTTTCTGATTTGGCGTGTAGTTGTTGACCATGGAATCAACATTGCCAGATGTTACGCCAAAGAACAGCCGGGGTTGGCCCAGTTTCTTAAAATCCGTATCGCCCTTCCAGTCGGGCTGGGCAATGATGCCCACTTTATAACCCGCATCCCACAGCATCCGTCCAACCAGGGCCGTACCAAAGGAGGGATGGTCCACATAAGCGTCCCCTGTCACCAGGATGATATCGAATTGCGTAAATCCAAGGGCTTTTGCTTCATCCAGTGACATGGGCAGGAAGGTAGGTTGATTGTTCATGTTCAGGTCACGATATATTGAGCTTTTTTTGTTCATTGTGTATTGAGCCATTCCAGATATAGTAATGGTTCTTGTACATCTCATGTCCGGGAAAAGGTACAAACCAATAATCTTGATATCCGGATGGGGATTGGATTCAAATATTATGGCATAATTGTCTGGATAACATATGGTTGGAGATAAATAGGGTGCCTTGGAGATGGGTATATTTTTCATTTGTATAGCTTTCGTTACTATTTAACAAGTACTTATAAAGCCTTGTAAAATTGTAAAATATAAGATGATGCATTTACATATTATGTTCCTGGATAGCAGTGGACAGAATAAGATGTAACCACTTCAAAAAGTATGGTCAAATGCAAGATTAATGTAGACACAGATTTCACTGATTACACTGATTTTCACAACCACGATCAATCTGTGTAATCAGTGTAATCAGTGTCTCAAAATTCAGAGCACTATCATCAATTACCATTTTACTTGAAGGGGATACAATAAGATAGATAATTCAACGCATGAATTCACATATAAAGAATGAGAAAATACCGATGACTAAAATACGAGATATTTTCTACGTTCTTACGTTGAATTATCCATAATTCAATAATCAATTTTTATTTTCTTAAATTATATATTTATTTAGATGGCATAACCAGTTCATCATTTACTATTATTACCTTGTCAAACTGTGGTGGATCGTACCGTTTGCCAGACATGTCGTACCAATAGCCTTGCTGATCATATGATCGGCCATACTGTTCGTACCATTGGTCAAATCGCTGGTCGTACCATGGGTCGTTCCATGTGGCTGTGACATTCAGCCTGTATATATCACCAGACATTCCTTTTGCCACATTTTGAACAGGCAGGTAGGTTTCACTGGAAGGCTTATTATGTGCCATTTCGATGATTGCCATGGGTCTTCCCTTCCATTTAGACAGCGCAGTTATTCCCCCTTGCCCGATATGATAATCTTCTGTATCGTTTGAAACGATTTCTCCAGTCTTATCATCTATTATTGTTATCTGTACAGGAACATCATAGCGATATGTACTAACACCTTCATCGAGGAGATAGCCGTATATCCTGTAAATATCATGATCATCAGTAGTTTCTTTTCTATATGCAAGTTGTATCGATAATTCTGGTCGTCGAGGGACCCAGACCGTAACATTAACTAAACCCTTATCAATAAGCCGCCCATTCTGATACACCTTCACTCTTACGTTATGGGTACCTGTCACCAAATAACCAAGGAAGAATTTTTTAGTATTATTACCTGGAAGGAGCATAAGTGTACCATCCGGGCTTTCCGGTCCGATAATATACCTGGCACTGGTTCCATTTTTATAGATAAAAGCATTCTCAACATCAATGCTCACGTTAACCGGAGTTAGCGCATTATTCCGGAGGGTAACGGTTAACTCACCAGCTTCTTTCAATCCGAGATATTGTGGTGCGTCCAATTTAGCAATCCTCACATCATCCCCGGTCGGGTAATAATATAATAGGCCAATGGCACCAATCAGTATAATAACAGCAGCAAAAATCATATATTCCTTTCTCATTTCATTTCACCTCTTATATCATCTGCCAGCGTGATACGATTGGTGAGGCCGTATTTGCTTTTGGTTACAATGCCGCGTCGCTCAAGGTTCATCAGGATTCGCGAGACCTTGGCCTTCGAAAAATCAAGGGAGTTTACAAGTTCATTCTGGAGAATATCCCCGCCGTTCTCCACCATGATCTTAATAGTCTTTTTTTCATCTCCCTCAAGAGCACGCAGAATTACGTTTATCTGTCCAGGGTTTTGTGGATTTGGGCAAGGATCAGGCGCTGTCTTCTCTGTATTCGTGGGCTGTGTCGGTTCAAACAAAGGGACTTTAAGGCACAATAGTATATGGGATATTGCCATTCCACCGACGAGTCCTATCACAAGTAATATGTATGCATCCTTAGTGGTGTAAGAGTAAGGAATCTCAATGACCTTGAAGGTGTCACCCTCAATCTGTATCACCACTGGAGCGTTCACAAGCATCATATTGATTGCAACTATACTCAATAGGATAAGCACTGCAACTGTTAGTATTAGTCTTATGCGGCACGTCATCAATTGTATAATCTCACTTGGCATACGAAAAGATTACTGATTGAAACAAATGTTATAATTAAAGCGTGACAGCATGATAAAACGTATCAGATTTTTGAGACCACTGTCTGTGGATAACGAAAAGTTAATTTTATTTAAAAGAATAATGTTTTTACCTGATTTTCATTCTTCCTGCAGTACTATCTCACTGCTTTTCTTGACAATTGGCATTATTTTCTCTATCTCGGCCTCATCATTGATCGGGACCCTGACCCAGTGTTCTATATTTCTCTTAGCGGTATGTATTGCACCATCCTGGTGCTGGTCAGGCAGAGTATCCTTAACAGCCTGGTCTATTTTAGTGATCAGTACGCCTTTTGTCACGAGAATGGCAAAGGTCTTTCCATATGCCTGGTAACTGGGGCAGCCAAAGGTCTTCTTTTGAGTGACATGGGACCAGCTAAGCACTGTTTTCTCAAAGGTACACCTCAGATCCTTCATTTCCTTTTCTGAATATGATCTCATGAACATTACCCCCGACCTGGCCGTTATCCCTTACTGCAATTGGCCTGACCTTTCTTATATAATATGTATTGAAAGATATTAAAAGTTATTTATCATCCTGGTTGTGACACCAGGCCAATCAAAAGTTGAGACGGGACACCCAACCGCAGCATAGCTGCGGGGTATAGTTATTAAGCAGGCACAATTCCTTTGATGGCAAATCCCAGTCCCCCCATTTCTTAACCAGAATAGTACTTCATGCCACCAGGACATGTTTTATTCCTTTTGTCAACCGAAAGATAACACTTTGATCTTTTACTTTACATCAAACTTAACGCCTATCTTGAACAACCTCAGCGTGGGCAGGTCTATCAGTGGACACCCTGTTTGCTCCCGTACTTCGTCCAGTATCTCTCCAAGCCTCTTCTTATCGGGTGCGGACACAGTGAACCAGATATTATACTCGGCAGGACGCAGGTAGTTGTGCGAAACCTCATCATACCCGTTGATGATCTGGGCCACCTCATCTATGCGCTCTTCTGGTACCTTCACAGCGGCCAGGGTGCTCTCGCCCCCTGCCTTCTTAATATTCAGGATGGGGCCAATCCTGCGTATGGCACCCTCACCTGTAAGACGCTCGATCCTCTGTATGATCTCATCTTCGCTGGAACCCAGTTTTGAGGCCAGTTCAGCGAACGGACGTTTCACCAAGGGGAAATCCACCTGGATATTGTTCAGGATAGCCTTATCCAGGTCATCCAGCTCTATCATACAGCCTTGCCCCCGGCAGGCACGTATACACAGTACGGCTCTTCAGCCATATAATCGCCTGTGGCCGCATATGCCCGGGCACGGCACCCGCTGCACACCCTCCTGTACTCGCATATGCCGCACTTGCCTTTCAGCTTGTTGACATCCCTGATGTCGTTGAAAACCTTTGACTGCTCCCACACATCCTTGAAACTCTGCTTACGGATATCCCCTGCAAGTGCGGGCAGGAATCCGCAGGGATACACCTCGCCGATATGGGACACAAAACAAAACCCGCTGCCGCCCAGGCATCCTTTGGTCATGGCCTCAAAGCCGTGGGTCTCCATTGTTATTTTAATACCTTCTTCCTTTGCCCGCTGGCGCATTATCCTGAAATAGTGGGGTGCACAAGTGGCTTTCAACTGCAGGGGCACCTTCTCCCGCTGGTCGTAGAACCAGTTCAGGACCCGCTCATACTCCTCGGGCGGTATTTCATCTTCCTCTATATCCTTGCCCCTGCCCGTCGGGACCAGCATGAAGATGTGCAGGGCTTCGGCATCCAGTTTTATCGCAAGGTCGAGGATAAGGGGTATTTGTTCTATGTTCCTCTTTGTTATGGTTGTGTTTATCTGGAAGCCTATACCTGCATCCTTTATATGCTGGATACCGACAAGGGCTGCATCGAACGAGCCCTGCTCGCACCTGAAATCATCATGGGTTTTTGCATCAGAACCATCGATACTGACACTTATCCGCTGAATACCAACGTCCTTTAAGCGACTGGCGATTTGTGGTGTCATAAATGTGCCGTTGGTGGCAAGTACTACCCTTAAGTCTTTATCGGTCCCGTATTGGGCAATCTCATAAAAGTCATCCCGCAGCAGCGGTTCCCCGCCTGTCATGATGAGGATGGGTTTACCGAATTCTGCTAACTGGTCTATGAAATCCTTTGCTTCTTTTGTTGTGAGTTCATCTGGACTGGGTTCTGGGATGGCATCGGCCCGGCAGTGCCTGCATGCCAGGTTGCAGGCCCTGGTCAGTTCCCATGCTACAAGTCTGGGTGGTCTGGTCAATTAGGGGTATCCTCCGTGTTATGATATTTGGATTATAATGCTTTTTATCTAATATAATAATATCATGTTCAGAGATAAATGTGGGGGTGCATACTGTGTCTGGTCAACCATCTATTTAGGTTCCCGCCGACCAGCGAGCAAGACGATGCGCCGGATGTGCTTGAGAGTGCGTTGCCCCTGTTGCGGTTATCGGCACAGGTAATTGGCCAGGCTGTTATTATTGTGTGGGGAATTTTAGACCTCCACAATTGGGGATTTTTACACAGCCATTGACACATCAAGAAAATGGAAATTTCGGACAGGATAAACAGGATTGACTGGATACGATCCAATCCTGTACATCCTGTAAATCCTGTCAAAATTTACGATCTATTTCTTTATTTACGCCGCAATTGCAGACATACAATAGCCAAAAACCCACATAGTGCATATACAATCCCGAATCCGGGTGTAGATGTACTTTGGGTCGTAGTGTCGGTCGTAGTGTCGGACGTACCGTCCTCTTTTTGAGTATCGTCTGATGATAGATCGGCAAGATTCAGACTGTCACCCGGCTTTGTTGCCTTGATCAGGTTTCCGGATGCGTCCTTCTCGACCTCGTATCCCAGTGCCTCAAAGTCGATCTTGTGATCCTCGTGGCAGTCATCGCATATAAGAGCCTCTTCCTTGGGTGAAACCCCATGGAAGATACCCATATACCGGATTGTATCCACGTACTCGATCGGGTCGTATATCTTCCCTGTTGACTCAAAGAGTGCCTGGGTCATATTATCTTGCATAAGTACAGTCATTGTCACGAATGGCAATAAGTACGTGCCATCCCATGGCTGTCTGCCCAAATGTAGCCGGCTTGCGTAAATCTTTGATGCCGGATCATCGATTCCGCCAGATGGCTTTGCCATAACCAAAATTCCATCAGAGTTAAATACAACCGGATCTGCGAGATCCATTATCTCAGACCTCCTGTTCCACCAGACCTGGATCGGTGCAGGATTGCTCTCACGCACGTAGGTAGGAGTATACATCTTTGTGTTCAATGCATTATCCTCATTTGGGGTTCGGTGTTCCCAGTCACGTGACATCTCAACGGTGTGCACCTTGCCGTATGCTGTGATGTGGCATGTAGTACAATATATCCTGTCTATATGCTGGTTATATGTTGAGCCATTTACATGCGGCATAGGACCATGACATTTTTCATTATCACATGAGACCACAACATCAGTATCATCGACCCGCAGGTCCATGCCTCTTCCTGATACATGATGGTCAATAAAGGTATGACAGTCCTGGCATGTCATGCCAGCGCTCATATGGACATCAAGGTCTTTTGAGATATTAAGCGCACCCATTGCAAGCTCAAGATCACCTCGTTTGTTATTATCTCCTCCGCCTGCTGTTGCATGACAACGCAGACACATCTCCCGGGTTGGCTGTCCGACATTCCTTGCAGCTTCAGTTGCATTGATAGAAGGATGAGGACCTGATGCTGTCTTCTTGTAATCCGGCGCATGGCAGATCAAGCAATCTATCTGCTCAATTGAAAAATCATTTTCAAGTAAGCCATACCCGGCATGGCAATTACCACATAAGGCTTCATTTGATTTCACACCTATACAGAAATCGTTCACACCTACTAGTTTACCTGTCTGGGTGCCATTTTTTCCATCAATATATTCAGCCGTACCAAGCCATGTGTTATGGATCGAAGTAACAAAATCCTCACCAGCTTGCTGATGACACACTATACATGTTCCAGCGCCATCATATTCCTGAATAGTGTTATGCATCCCCGCAGCAGCAGCAGTTGATACTGTTGATGCGATCAGCAGACAGAATAATAGACCAACCAAGACCCTGGCAGATCCCTGGATATTGTTTGTAATGGTTTTTTTTCTGGTCTTCATTTATTTATTTCACCTTTTGTTTATTAGCTATGATTTTTTTTTTGCTGTCGTTTCAATTATTTCACAGCAAGCGCGTCTTATCCGTTGGTCTTGGTGTTTTCACAACCAAAAACCGGAATATTGAATCGCTTTCATTAAGCAGACGGTGCGGAATTCGCGCCGGGCTCTCTATGAATCTATCTGCTGTAACCTCTTCTCGCTCGCCTCCGATCTCAACGATACCACGTCCTTCGAGTATATAAAAAAAGACGTCAACCGGAGTTGCGTGGAGTTTTAACTCTTCTTTTGGCTGTAATGTGATATGTACCGCCTGCACATGCTCAGTATCATGGATCATTGATGCATGAACACCATGTGGGTTTGGAGATGCGGGCGCTGTTCTTGTATTAATTATCTTCATTGTCGTATACCTCTTGAAAACTCAAATAAATCCTATCATGTTTCCTTGGACTGCCTTTATGGGTCTTGCAGGAGTTGAAAAAAACACAACACTGCACCATTGTTTTATTCGATTATGGCCTCCATTTAACTAAATCTACGTGATCTTCCACGCAAATTTATCAATAGACTCCTATGCATTTACTGGTTTTATGATAGATATAATTCTCCTGCAAAATTCGTTAAAATAGGTGATAATAATATGAGTTCTTATCATTATTCCAATCCGATATACTATTTCCATTAACACCGATTTTCGTCATGTGTTCAGGAACATCCGGAAATCTGGCTACCTACGCCTGATCAACCAGCTATTGAGGCTCCCCCTAACCTGCGAACATGACAATGCGCCGGATGTACTTGAGGGTGTAAGTGCAGCTGGCATGGTAATAGGAAAAGGTGGGAGCCAGGCTATTGAATGAGACGAAGGTCGGTTTTTGTCACCCAACAGTCTATTGTGTCGGCAAGGTCGGTTCAATTCATTGTACCAAGTAAAAATCGCACCCCTTATATACCCAGAAATTTCTACAGTAATCCACATGTCTGAATACCATATCAGGATCCAGGACATCCAGCCCAAGGACAGGCCAAGGGAGAGGCTTCTAAAAAACGGCCCTTCTGCACTCTCAGACACAGAACTGCTGGCCATTATCCTGCGCACCGGCACCAAAGGCGAGAACGTCCTGAACCTTTGCAGCCGCATACTGGCCACATACAACATCCAGCAACTCAGCCGCACATCCCCCACACGATTGCAGGAAATACACGGCGTGGGAGCCGCCAAGGCCGCCGAGATAACCGCACTGTTCGAACTGGCCCGCAGGCTTGAGACCTTCACTGAAGAGGAAAAACCCCGTATAAGCAGTCCCGAAGCAGCCTACCAGTTTATCTATCCAAAACTGCGGGAGCAGAAAAAAGAGTTATTCATTGCCCTGCACCTGGACACTAAAAACCAGCTCCTGCGCGAGGAGACCGTATCAGTAGGCAGCCTGAACGCCAACATTGTCCACCCCCGCGAGGTGTTCAAGACCGCTATCCAGGAAAGCGCCGCTGCCATCATCGTGGCCCATAACCATCCCAGCGGCGACCCTGCCCCCAGCCAGAACGATATAGATATCACACGCAAGCTCATAGACACAGGCAAGATAGTGGGCATCGAGCTCTACGATCACATCATAATCGGGAACGGCAGGTACCTGAGCCTGAAAGAGCAAAACCTCATATAACAGGCACTGCAACCTTAATCTAACAGGCGCTGTAACCTTAATGTGGTGTGATCATTGCCCAATCCAGCAATAAACCATCCAGGCTCATAAGCACTATCTTACTTGAACCTTCGGGTAGGTCGTAG
>Ga0255455_1027_pt1 | contig 11329 bp, 10 predicted proteins | sample ANMaggQLBNCT01K7_FD_182627 | JGI IMG/M metagenome (GOLD analysis project Ga0255455, IMG submission 182627) | Sediment cell enrichment communities from methane seep in Santa Monica Basin, California, United Staets - ANME aggregate JGI... | ecosystem: Environmental > Aquatic > Marine > Cold seeps >... | reverse complement strand
AAGGCTTGAAGTTGAGAACGATTTTTTCCAAACCACTTTTTTTATTATAGTTTTCTACCGCATTCTCAAATTGAAATTTTATATTTCGTTTCAGTTCTTCAGTATCATATTTTTCCGATTCAAATTGCATCCCCATAACAACATGTAGAATATTTTCCACACGTTTGAGAGTTTGAACATATTCCCAATCTTGATCAGTGAATCCGAATGGAGACCCAGCAGGTAAAGGTGATGTAGCACTTACATTTTCGGACATTTTTACAGATACAGATTCCTTAGAGGACCTGTCTGATTCTTCTGTTTGTTTTTGCGTTTCATAATATACATATCTCCCTCTGCTATTTGCTTCAATCAATGCAAATCTATAAGGTGTGGTCCCAATAGCTTTTAATGTTTCAATTAATGAACGATCATCAAGAAATTCAACTGCGTCATTAATATCTCGGGGTTCAATCCCAGTCATTTTATTAATTTCATTGCCATCATGACGTCTCTCTTCACCATTTTGATTATCATTTTCAATAATTGCAGTTAAGATTTTTGTGGCATTTTGCTCAATTGGATTCATTAAGGGGATGATTTAAATTGGCTATATATAATCATTTTGTTTATTCGAGACCGTTACATTACATGTTGGTATTATCAAACTAACCGCAGATGAACGCCGATAAACGCGGATAAACTGCCTGAAAATCTGTGTTTATCTGTGGTTTAATTAGATTCACCAACACGAATTGTAACGGTCTCTATGAAACGAAAGTTTCACGTACGGTTCTTAGAAGAGGGAGAGCGAGTAATCGCTCTTTCTTATTCGGCGACTGCCAGATAGGGGATTTATGCTCGTAAAGGTAATAAGAAGTTTGAATAACATATTTCAGACGTAAAATTAGGCAAGTACAGTTTATATAGAATATAATGATAAACCTTTGGTATAATGAAATTATGAAAGCATGTATCGCATATTTGAAAATTAAGTAAATTTTTCATAAAAGTAAATCCGATGTACTTGAATCAACTACAAGATATTGCAATCGTTGCAGGAGTTATAATAACTCTGTTTACATTCATTAAAGGTACATTAGAATATTCTCGACAGGGTGCCCAGAAACGTGCAGAGAAGTTTGTCGTAATGCGGCGCAGGTTTAAGGAAAATAATACTTTCACTGAACTCTGTGCCTTGATAGAAACGGATGAATTGCAGTTGGTTGAAATACCTTTCAAAGACAAACGTGAATTACTAGGGTTCTTTGAAGAAATTGCTTTGATGACAAACTCAAAACTTATCAGAAAAGAGGTTGCACATTACATGTTTGGCTACTATGCAATCAGATGTTGGGAAAGCAAACACTTCTGGAATAATATCAATCGATCGAGTGATTATTGGTCTCTATTTAAAGATTTTGTAGAGCAGATGGAGAAAATTGAGCGTAAATTTCAGTATAAAAGACGAAAGTTTCGGTTATAAATCACTAATTCCCCCTGATGCCCAGGATAGAGCGAAGCGACGTCCAGGGTCGTTGACTCTACCCAGATGTGGGACCCAACTCACCGTTCCCTCGACCCAACGTACCGCTCCAGTTCCTCCACAGTCAGCAGCACCGGAATATCCCTGCCCCCCTCTCGCACATCATTACACGCCCTGGCCAGCAGATGCGGCTCGATGGACGCCCCCTTAAGAATATCAGGCCTGGAAAACACCTCCCTAGTACCGGCATCCATCAGTATCCCCCCGTCTTTCATCACAATGGTCCTGCTGGCATATTCTGCCACCACACCCATGTCATGGCTTATCAGGATTATCGTTTTTCCAGCCTCATTCAACATCTTCATCCGGGCCAGGAACTTGTTCAGATGTCCCCTGTCCTGCCCGGTAGTGGGTTCGTCCAGCACAATAATATCAGGTTCCATGGACAATATGGAAGCAACCGCCAGCCTCTGCCTCTGGCCCCGGCTCAGTGAGTGCGGGTGCCGGTCGCGGTAAACTGACAGTTCCATCATTTCCAGGGCCTGGTCCACCCTTTTCTCAATATCATCAGGTCTTGACTGCCTGTTCTTCAGCCCGAAAGCCACCTCCTCATATACCGTGTCAGTAAATAACTGGTAATCGGGATTCTGGAACAGGTACCCCACAACCTGGGCCTGTTCTGCCACACCACGTTTTCGAATATCCTGCCCGTCTATCAGTATTCTCCCCGCCGTTGGCCTGTTAAGTCCTATCAGGCAGCTCAACAGGGTGGTCTTTCCTGAGCCGTTGGGCCCGATCAGTGCCACAAATTCACCCCGTCCAATTTCCAGGTTCACACCCTTCAATGCCAGATTGGCGTCATGGTAACCAAATTCGACATTCTCAAATACCACCTGGAGGGGACCCCTGGCCGGATGGGATGCAGCTGGCAGGTCTTTGAAAGAACCGTTCAGACTGCCCAGGCCAGATACAATATCATCATAGGAGGGGCTTACCTCAAGTAAACTGGAAATGCCCATCAACTGGGGCAGATGAATGCCAATTTCCTCCAGGACATCAAGGTCCTGGCTGAAAATGTCATAGGTGTTTCCATCCAGGATTATCCTGCCCTTATCCATCACTACCGACCTGTCTGCAAGCCCCATCACCTCATCGATCTTATGCTCTATCAGGATTATTGTGATCCTCCTATCCCGGTTCAGGTGTTTCAGGGTTTCAAATACTTCTTTCGTACCTGCAGGGTCAAGGTCTGAGGTGGGTTCATCAAGCACCAGAATTTTGGGTTCCATAGCAAGGTTGCCTGCAATGGCTGTTCGCTGCTTCTCACCCCCTGACAGCGTGAAAGTGAACCTGTCCTTCAAGTCCTTCAATCCAACCGTTTCCAGGGAGTGCTTCACACGTGCACGTATCCCTTCCCTTTCAATACCCAGGTTCTCAGGGCCAAAAGCAACATCCTCCTCCACAGTCAACCCGAACAACTGGGTATCAGGGTTCTGGAACACCAGCCCGACATCGGTGGATAACTGGTAGACCTTGTGGTCCCTGACATTTTTTTTGTTTATGAATATCTCACCAGTGAGGTCTCCGCCTGCAACTTTTGGAATTATACCATTCAGGCACTGGACAAGAGTTGATTTCCCGCAACCGCTGGGCCCAAGCAAGAGTATGAACTCGCCCTCTTCGACTGTCAGGTTGATATTATCAAGTGCTGCTTCTTCAGAATCAGGATAATAATATGTAAGGTTTTCAATTGATATCATTTCGATTTCTATCCAACCGAATAACACCAATTAAGTATAAATAACATAGCCTTATATCGGAAGTAATACGTCTACGTGAAATCATAGTGATTTTGGTGATTTTTTGCGGGGAATATTCCGTTATGAACAAAAGGAAACAATAATCCACAGCATTGACCCGAGGGTCAAGTTAATATGGGTATTTAGTGTCTCCACCCTGACCATCACAGCCGGTGTACCCTGGGTATTGCTGGCGATATTCCTGTCAACCCTGCCCTTCTGGGCACTGTTACGCCCTTCCAGAGAGAAGATCAAATCCATTGCTTTCGTACTATTTACGATGGTATTCGGGTTCATGATCTCCCAGTCATTATTCTACTACTGGGGTGAAACACCCACATTTACCATAATCCCGGCAACCTTCCCTGTAATCGGACCCATTACAGGCGGGATCCATGTATATATGGAAGGTGCCGTGTATGGATTCATCCAGTCATTCCGGTTCATGGCATCGGTAAGTGCCGCCCTTTTGCTTGTGGCCACCACCCATCCCAGTGAGCTCATTGCAGGTCTTGTACGTTTTATCCAGATAGGCAAGAGGCACTTCGGTTTTCCAAGTGAGATCGCTTTTATGGTTTCTTCTGCAGTAAGTTTTGCTCCTTCCATGATAGAGGAAAGTCTTATCACCATAAATGCAATGCAGGTACGGGGCCTTAAGATGAAGGGTATCACCAACAAGATAATCGCATTAAAACACCTTTTTTTCCCGCTGGTCATCAATATTCTAAGAACAGGCCGGCAGATGGCCATTGCAGCCGATTCAAGGGCCTTCAGGGCAACAAAGCACAGGACATATCTAAATGAACTAAAACTGGGTCGCCAGGATTATATTTTTCTCTCATATATCGTTGTATTCATGAGTACCGGATTATATCTCAGTTTTATAGGTTATGGCGGCACAGTGCCGGGGATATAAAATGAAAAAAATCGCTCTTTTCATTTCAATCTTGTTGCTGGTACCCCTGGCCTCTGCCGGTGAATGGCGGGGTGATGGCACCCCGCTGTATACAATAGCCGAGGGCAGGATCCATGGCGGGGTTTACGTGGGTGGAGGTCACGGCCTGACCTATGAAGACCCTTATGTGGAATACTTTGATCTGCCCGGTAACATTGAATATGCCCGCCTGTATGTACCTGTGTGGAATTATAACGAAGGCGACTGGATCGAGGTCAGTATCAATGGAAAAAGCCTGGGCAGGTCAAGCGAACCTGACTATGTGGCCGCATGGGGGATTTGCAATTATGCCTTAAATGTCACCGATGAATTGTCACCAGGGATGAACACTGTATCAGTAACCTATCATAACACAAACGGTGCGCCGTACAGCATTGTCCTGGTGGCAGTATATAATGATACTACTATGCCACAAACCCGGTTCTGGATTGCCGAAGGGAACCATGCCCTCTCCCAAACGTCAAAAATAGACCATGCTGAGGTAAGATTCAAGGGTGATATCCCAAAAGAGGCAACAAATGCCACACTGTGGACAATGATAATAGCAGGTAATGAGGGTGAGATCGATAAATTATATTTCAATTCCAATCTGCTGGGTGAGGATGTTGGCAGGAGAAAGTCTGGTGCATACTTTGACCTGGACAGCTGGGATGTCACAGAGTTTGTTGGAACTGCCAACAATTCAGTCTGGTTTGAGCGTGGCGGGGAAACATATATCCATCCTTTTAATGCAGTTCTTTCAATAGAATTCATGGAAGACCAGGGGGACGATTACATTGAGATCCACCCAATGGCTAAATCAGAAGGAGAAAATTTACCAAGAGCAGTTGTTATGGTCCTGGTTATTTCAATGCTATTCCTGATATACAGGGTAAGGAGTAAAAAATGAAGCTAATAGCCATTCTCATATTACTGATCTTTTTCTTGCCGCAATTAGCAGCGGCCGAACTTGAGATCGGCATGGACATACCCTTGAAGAATAAGGAAATTTACCAGGAAAACAGACTGGTAGCCGGTGTATCATGGCATGAAAGGGGCCAGGTTGTCCTGACCAATACAGGGGATGAAAACCTGCACAATATCCTGGTATCTATGGATGTACCGCTTCAAATGGATATCGAGATCCCTGTGCAGGAAATGAAGAACATCAGTGCTGATAATAACAATGTAACAGCCAGGATCGGGGAGTTAGGGCCAGGGGAATCCATATCATTTATTTTCAGTGTAAAGCCGCCCGAATCGATCGAATTCAAGAAAAAGGGAAGTTTTGCAATATTAGCCAGCTACGAAGACGGTACAGGCACTCATTCTACCAGCTATACCCATGTTGTTGAGGTTGTCCCCCCTCCTTCCTGGATAACCTACGGCACTGTGCTTGCAAGCATATGTATCATTTTACTGGCCTTTTTAATTGCCTGGAAGTTCAATGTGCTGGAAGCGTTCACTACCATTGACCTTATCACCATAGCCCTCCTGGCCGGCCTTATCGGTGTTGTTTTCAGGTGGTTCTGGCAGACCTTCAACGACCTGCTTGGTCCCCTTGGCGGACTGCTGTTCACCATACCCACGGCCGTGTTGATGATAATTGCACTCCAGATTGTAAGAAAGCCTGGTACGGCCACACTGCTGTTCACAGTGGTCGAACTTGTAGCACTTGTGGTGTGGGGCTCCAATATCACTGTATGGATGGGGTGGTATATGACAGAAGGCATAATCGTGGATATTCTAGTATTGTTATTCAAGAAAGATTATGCAGACAGGCGGAGTACGGCTATAATCTACGCTGTGGCAAGGAGTGCCTATGCTTACTGGATGTTCTATTTCTTTTTTGCACCTGCTGTCTGGAAGGTATATTATGCCCCCTGGTATGCCTGGGGAGAGGTGGGTATTGCCGCCATCGGCGGTCTGATAGGAGGGGCTATAGGATACAGTATTGCTAAAAAAGTGAGAGGAGCTATGATATGATGCAACCTGAAAAGTTAAAGATAAAACTTGAACACTGGGCCGAGCATAATAGCAGCCATGCAGCCGGATTTCGAAAGCAAGCACAAGAGGCTGGAGAGATGGGACACCAGGATATTGAAGCAGAACTGTTACTGGCTGCTGAGGCTATGGACAGGGCAGGCAGCCATCTTCAAAGGGCAATAGAAATATTGGGAGATGTACAGGATTGAGGAGTGGGTAACTTTTTGTTAGCTGCCACAACGATCAGAGAATATCCGGCAATGGGGTGAAAGATTATGAAGAATATTTTAATTATTTTATTTGTTTTACTACTGTTCATACTCATTCCGGCAGTCCAGGCAAGCTATTCATATGACGGCATACCGTTTACAATCGCTTCACAAGGCACGGTTAATGGTGGAGTATATATCGAAGGTAGCCACGGCCTGGAATTCCCGCCTTACTCCCGGGAATTTGATGTGCCGGATGGTCATATCAGGTGGGCACGCCTGTATGTCGGTATCTGGGGCGGCAAGGAAGAATATGAAGGGTGGGTACAGGTTGACATGAACGGCAAAAGCATGGATAAAGTACCGCTGCTGGGAATTAATGATGACAGCACAAACGTGTACTGTTCAGGTCATGGAGTTTACTGGGTATACTATGATGTAACTGATATTGTTGTGAACGGCGAGAATGCGGTGATTATTGAAACAAGCCAGGGAGAACCCGGTAATAAACTTGACGGCAGGGTGTACGGCACTGTACTCGCCGCAGTCTATGAAGACAAGAATGCACCCGGGATCACCTACGAGATTTATGACGGGAATGTGAATCTCCATAGTGGGGGATGGAGTGGGAAGCAGGAAGATGTGAATTACGAGACATCTGTATTTTTCAATGATATGCAGGACCAGGATAGTCCGAGCGAAGCTGAGCTCACAGTGGTCTACCTGACAAGTTCAAAGGGCCTGCCTGATTATCTGCAATTTAATGGAAACCAGCTTGGGACCACACCCCAATATCTCCTTGATATGGGATACCACACCGGAGTAACGGATATTGCCAATGAGGTGAGCGGTGATGCCTGTTCAGGTTCAGGCATTCGGAGCAGTTATTTTGATATCGAGTGTTTCGATGTGCTTGAATATACACAGACAGATAATGTTCTTACATTCTTTTCAGGACGTGACCTGGATGGGGATGGAGATATCGGCGATAACGAAGGTGAAGACTATCTGCACCCGGTTTTCACGTCATTAGTATTGAAGCACAGGACAGCTACCAGTCCCGGACCTGATCTATCAATAGAAGTTGAGATGGATGAAAATAATCTTATTGAGGAAAATGATGTTGAGATACCGGTAGTGATAGGTAATCCGGGTGGAGTGCATGAAGGATCGGTCAAGATCAGGCTGGATGTTGACGGGAGTGAGGCTTCAACGACTGATGTGAATATGGATGCCAGCGGTGTTATCAGGTCAACGATCAACTGGCATGCTGCGGCAGGACCCCATCTCCTGGAAATAATAGTCGATCCTGAAAATGTAGTACACGAGTCGAATGAAAATAACAATGTCTATGAAGCAGAAGTAGATGTCAATACCAGACCCGACCTGTCGATTTCCATAGGAGAACCAAAAAAGACTGAAAACCAAAACAGCCTGGCCAAAGCATCAACACCGTTATTGATGTTACTCTTTATTGGAAGTCTTAGAAGAAAAAAAGCCTTCTTGATGGCAGTTCTTCTTGTAGCTGCATGTTTTAGCGGATGTACCGGACCCGGCACTGAAAACAAACAAACAGACTATCAAGTTCCCATAGTCATTCTGAATAATGGGGAGTCAACAGCCAGACAATTTGATGTTAACCTGTATCTTGATGAAGAAAAAATTGCGGCACTGCATATCCAGGAGCTGGACGGCAGTTCTTCAATGGAAGAGGAACTGATGATAACAGTTGAAGGGGGCGAACATACCCTCAAAGCGATAGTAGACGAGAAGAACTATGTAATTGAATCAGATGAGGACAATAATGTGGATGAAATCGTATATAATTTTACTTAGTCTCCTGATAATAGTCATTTTTCCCGCATCTGCATCATATGCCGGAGACAAGCCGCTGACTACTGTTTTGCATGATATACACCCGGGCGGTGTCGAATTTACCCTTGGCACCAGCAGATATAGTGGTGAGATGAAGTCAAATGATACCTATACGGTTGACTTTGAAGTTGCTGTTCCCGCGGATGCAAGTATCAGGTTTGCAAGGGCATATACGTACTGGGTATGGAGCAAAAAAGGCCTGGAAGGCATATATCCAGTGATGAATGCATCAGTCATACAGCATGATGTTGTCAAAGCGGTATCACATGATTCGAGATATATCGATACCAAAGGATTTGCAGCGAGATACGACTTTTTTTCAGGCACAGATGTCTATGATCTGAGCGACCGGATACATGAAAATGGCACTTATTCGATATCATTACAAAATTCGGCAGATGATGAGCGGACATTTTGTTTACAGGGAATCGGACTGCTCATAATCTATGAATACCAGGACTCGCCAGTTATCGAATACTGGGTCAATGAAGGTTGTGATATGATCTATGCTGAACATGGTATCACCCCGGAAATGGCTACAACGACCACATATTTCAAAGGTGAGGTAGATGCAGAAAAAGTTAGCAGGGCATACCTGATAACTGCTTCTCCATCAGGGGGCTTGACCCAGGGTGCAAAACAGACTCGCAACAAGCTTTATTTTAACGAGAAAGCAGAAGTCACGCCCATTCTGGGAGATATTATCAGGATATTATTCGGCAGCGGAAAAGTGTGGAAAGACATATACATGACCGGTGAATCAGTCCAGATCGCTATAGATGAGCGGGAAGTAACAAATTACCTGAAAACCAAAGATAATTTTGCCAGCATACAGGACAGCGGTGATTACATGTTGGTGACAAATGCGATTCTGGTACTGGAGTTCGAAGAGGAGGGAGAAGCGAAAGCGACAGCGAATAAGACAGCAGGTTTCGAGCTACTGATTGGGATTGTTTCAATATTCTTAGCTTATGTGGCAGGTAAAAGGTGAGCAATAATGTGTATGGTTAAAACACGAGGGTTGTCAAAGTACTACACCTTTGGCTCAGGGAACCAGGTGGTGGCGCTTAAGGGTGTAAACCTAACTGTTGAAAGCGGCGAGTTTGTTTCGATCATGGGCCCGTCCGGATCAGGGAAATCTACACTGCTAAATATAATAGGATGCCTGGACAAACCCACCAGCGGGGATGTCTATATAGATGATGTGAAGATCGACTACGGAAATGCCGGTAATCTCGTGCAACTGCACAGGCAAACAATGGGGTTCGTCTTCCAGGGATTCAACCTCATATCAACAATGAATGCCATAGAGAATGTATGGTATCCCATGTATTTCAACAAAGTTCCAAAGCCGGAACGTATAAAGAGAGCAGAAGAACTGTTAGAATCAGTAGGACTAAAGGACAGGACGCTTCACCTCCCCTCAGAACTATCCGGGGGCGAGCAGCAGCGCGTGTCCATAGCCCGGGCACTTGCAAACCGTCCCAGGCTGATCCTGGCAGATGAACCGACAGGGAACATAGACTCCAGGACAGGAAAGAAGATCATTGGCCTTATGAAAAAGCTGAATAAAGAGCAGGGGATCACATTCATTGTTACAACCCACGATAAGGCAATGGCTAACAATGCCGACAGGGTGATAACAATAACGGACGGTGAGATCGTTGATTGAGGCATTCTTACTGGCAATGAGGCAGTTACGCACCAAAAAGGTCAGGACACTGCTGATCCTGCTCGGGATATCAGTTGGTGTGGCGGCCGTTGTCGGAGTGACGTCCCTGGGAGAGGGGATCCGTGTCAATGCAGTTGGTGAGATCGAAAAATCCCATGACCTGACCTTAATAGAGGTATCCCCGGGAGTCAGCAATGGAAATATTATCCTGATAACCGAATCAAAAGTACGTGCGGTTAGTGAATATGGATCTGTAGTCGCACCATATACCAAGGATGATTATGTGACACCAAATAAGACATATTTTAAGGCCAACGGCATTTCAGCACAATATATGGATGCCAAAGACCTGAAGCTTGAAGCTGGCATGTGGCTTGAGGAAGGAACTTACCAGATCGTACTGGGAAGTGATATCGGGGAGAAATTCGCAAAGATAGAGGGAGCAGAGATCGGAAACACCATTGATGCCAGAATCAGGTTGTACGGAGAAGAAGGCAGGGCGATAGATAAGGATGTAACCTTTATGATCGCGGGCAGGTTAAAACCTACCGGGACCGATACCGATGACCAGGCATTTATGGATATGAATATTGCAATGGAGCTTACAGGGAAAGATGTTTATGACGGTATTATGGTTAAGCTGGATAAGTCCGGCCAGACGCCAGCTGCAAGAACTGCCATTGAGAATCTGGGGCTGACCTGCTATAGTGCACAGGATGAAATAGATTCGGTCAACAAAATAATGAACGCTGTGACCCTTGTTCTTGCATTCTTTTCAAGTATATCATTGATAGTGGGCGGGCTTATGATAATAAATACGATGATCGTCTCGGTGTATGAACGCACTCATGAGATTGGAATTACCAAGGCCATAGGGGCATCGGAATTGGACATAATCAGGATGTTTTTATCCGAATGTATCATTATAGGTGTACTGGGCGGGATACTTGGTGACCTGCTTGGGGTTATGTTTTCCTTTTTAATAGACAGTGTGGGCAGGCCCATGCTGGTAGCACAGTTGGGGATCGCGGATTTCGAACATTTAACAGTAATAAATATACAAATACTTGCAGCCGGGTTTTTGATATCATTGGTCATATCCGTTATTGCGGGCATATATCCTGCATGGAGGGGTGCAAAGCTGGACCCGGTCAAGGCGTTACGACAGCTTTAGGTGGTGATAAATGTCAACAGGATCATTATTGCGCTTTATCCACTGTTGTCATTTTACTATCTGTCAAAGATGGGGTATAACACATTTTGTGTAATCCTATTCACAGAAGTTCACAGTGTTTATCTTCACATGTATCACACCTTTTTGAGCAGTTAATTTTGCCGCCATTTTTTGCCAGGTGTTCTCCTTCTCCGCGCAGGACTAAAATACGCATG
>Ga0255455_1026_pt1 | contig 11866 bp, 13 predicted proteins | sample ANMaggQLBNCT01K7_FD_182627 | JGI IMG/M metagenome (GOLD analysis project Ga0255455, IMG submission 182627) | Sediment cell enrichment communities from methane seep in Santa Monica Basin, California, United Staets - ANME aggregate JGI... | ecosystem: Environmental > Aquatic > Marine > Cold seeps >... | reverse complement strand
ACCCACGTCTCGCCCGAGCGCATGCATGAACTGCCTAGTCTCTATGAACTGGCAGGTGAACTGGGTGTGCACGAGTTCAGCATCTGGGAGAGCGTGGCCAAACGTCCTGGCGACCCTGTAATCTCAGATACGGACAGGCAGGTGTTACTGGATATGCACCACACCCTCAACCAGCCGGGCCCGGGCCCTAAGGTATTCACCAGTTCCTTTTTTGAAGGCGAGATGCTGGGCTGCATGGCTGGCAGGCGCTGGGCTCATATATGCGTGGACGGAGGAGTAAAAGCATGTCCATATATGCCTTTTGAGTTCGGGAATGCGCTGGAAGAGAACGGACTGGGGGCTGCATGGAAAATAATTAGGTCGCTGGAGGATTTCAAGGAGCGCAGGAACCTGTGCATGATGCAGGACCCCAAATTCCTGATCAACCTGGATGCCATCCCTGAAGATTCGAAGTCAGAATACAGCTACAGGGGTATATTGAAATAATCCGGCTGTAAAGCCAGCACCATATTCCTATTTAGGAGGAGTAGGTGCCACCTTGCGTTTGTGGATATTCTTTTCTATTCGCACCATCAGGCCATTTATTGCCGATTCTTCAATCCCGTAGCGGTTGATTAAATATTCTATCGGTTCGTCCATATCCAGTAAGTTCAGGAACACGGTATCGATCTCTTCATATGACATGCCAAGTTCTCCTTCATCGGTCTGGCCCGGCCACAGTCCGGCAGTTGGCGTTTTATCGATAATATGGTGCGGCACTTCCAGATATTCTGCCAGTGCCCTAACCTGTGTTTTATATAGGTTGCCCAAAGGTTCAATATCAACACCGCCGTCACCGTATTTAGTAAAATAACCCAGCAGGAGTTCGGTCCTGTTACCCGTACCCATCACTATCCTGTTCATAATATTAGCATAATAATACAGGGCACACATCCGTATCCTTGCCTTCAGGTTCCCGGTAGCTGCCAGGTCAGACTCTACCAGTTCTGGTATGGAGATGAAGAACGCATTCAATATATCTGCAATCTCTACCACAGAAAATTCAATGTTCAATGTACTTGCAATCTCTGTGGCATCAAGTACATCCTCAGCAGGTGTCAGGTTCCTCTCAGGTATGATCAGGCCCAGTACATTTTCCCTACCCAGTGCTTTCACTGCAAGGTATGCAGTAACAGTAGAATCAATACCTGAGCTTAGTCCCACTATGCATCCTTTGGTACCTGACTTTTTCACATATGACCTGATAAAATTAGTAATTCTCTTTGTGGTCTCTTCAGGATCAATATCTAACCGGGATGCCATAAAATTAAAATAAATAGCAATCAACATAATACTTACTGTTATTTTGTCCAAAGGCCATTAAAAGATGAAAATCTTGAAGATGTCAATGAGCTTAATGATATATTGTTTAACAATCTGGAACTTATTGATTCATTTATCTCTGAAAACCCGTTTAACTTTGACAGCGAAGAACTTGGTATAATTGAAAGCTGGAAAAATCATATAAAAGACCGGTTTTTGCTTGTTACTCATTTAAAGAAATATTCTGTTTTTATGACCACTGGTAAAGACCAGAAGGTGTATGGTGTTATTGGTATATTTGGGAAGGTAGAGGGTGTTGTGCCTCCATTTATGCCCCAGTTTGTTGAAACCACTCTTCTGCCTTTTAAGGGACAAATTATTTTCTGTGGACTTTTTAGGTTTTATAATATCCGGATTGGAAGTGGCATGAGGGGCGGTATCCAGGCTGAATATCAGAAGGCAAAAAGAAGGTACGGGATAATCACTTCCCTGGATACACCAGTCCGGGAAAAAGAAGATTCTGATGAAGAATTGCTGAAGTTATACGTCAAGAGCAGATCAAATCGGGAAACATATTTGGAAGAAATTGAGGATATCCTGACAAAGAAACCTGAACTTGCGAACATTTATCACAGGGAGATAGGCAAGTCAAATGCAAGAAATATCTCAAAACGACTTTCTGAAATAGGTGTTGCACCTGAATGGTTTGCTATCTTTGAGAATGTTGTAATAGCATCTGGAAAAAGCGAGAAAGAGGTGAGGGCGCAGTTAGCAGATTTACTCCCAAAGGATAAAAGTGAAGGGGTGCATATGTTCAGGTATGGTAAAAAGGCGCGGGGGAAATGACGGGGCAGGCGAGCCGCACAAGTGTGGGTACAGTGTCGCCACAATATCGGGGATTGTGTTTAATGTATAAATTTAATTGGATTGTATGAGAGGGAGCAAGTCATATCATGGATCATAAGGAACTGTTTGACAGGTTGGAAGAACTTGAATGGGAAGATTTTGAAGTGAAAGAGGCGAAGACTTCTATTCCCAAAAGCAGTTTTGAAACGGTCAGTGCATTTTCAAATACAAATGGTGGCTGGCTTGTTTTTGGAGTAAGGCAGACTGGGAAGATCTTTGAGATATCCGGTGTTGAAGATGCTGAAAAGATTGAACAGGATTTTACAACTGTTATCAGGGGAGATAAATTCAACAACAAAATCAGGGTGGGGAGTCAAAAGTATAACTTTGATGGAAAAGTTGTCCTTGCTTTTTATGTTCCTTCGTCTGAAAATAAGCCTGTATATTTTAATTCAAGGAAAAATACTTTTATCAGGACCGGTAGCGGAGACCAGCGAGCTACTGATGTAGAAATAGATGCAATGTACAGGGATTCTGCTTTTGGTTTTAAGGATCAGGAACTCACAGATTTTGTAATCGATGACCTGGACGAGAAAACGATCTCTGATTATAGAACCTATTTGGAAAATGTTAATCCCGAGCACAGATATACTCAATTGTCAACTGAAGAATTGCTTGAAAAGTTGCAGGTTGTGATCAATGGCAGAATTACAATTGGAGGTCTGCTTGTTTTTGGCAGGGAGGATAACATCAACCGCATGCTTACGGATTTCAGAGTCGATTATCTGGAGATCATGGGCACATCTTATTCGGATGCACCGACTCGCTACAATTACAGGCTGTACGAAGAGGAGAATCTTTTCAGGTTCTATTTCAGCATTATCGAACGCCTGATCAAAAAGATAGATCTGCCTTTTACATTAAGGGCTGATGGCTTAGCAACGGACAGGCAACCCCAGTTTATTGCAATACGGGAGGCACTGGTAAATCTTCTGATGCATTCTGATTATTTCAGCCCTATGAAACCGAGGATAAGGGTCTTCCTTGACCGGATCGAGTTTTTAAATCCTGGCAGCCTGCCCAAGGATATTGAATCTATTATGCGGGAAGATTTCACTATGCCAAGAAACCCTATTGTCACAAGGATATTCAGGGTTATAAAACTGGCTGAGAACGCAGGATCGGGATTTGATAAAATGATCACTGGCTGGAAAGCCTATTATGAGGACGTACCTGTGGTATCGGGTGGTGTTGATTACTATAAGATTACTTTCCCGTTAGTTAAGGTCGGTGAAAAAGTCACTGAAAAGTTGGTAGATGGGTTGGTAGATGGGTTGGTAGATGGGTTGGTAGATGGGTTGGTAGAAACACAGATATTAATGTTGCAGCTCATGAGGGAAAATCCCCATGTTTCAAAGAGGGAAATGGCTGAAAGTGTTGGTATCAGTACTACTGCCATTGACAAAAACATTGTTTCATTGAAGAAGAAAGGTTTGCTCAAACGCATAGGCTCACCCAAAGGTGGATACTGGGAAGTGGTTGGTGAATGAAGGAACAGGCGAGCCGGTCAGAGGATAATAGTGGAGAGGGGGGCATGGGTGCTGGTGATGGGTTTAAGGATACTGAGATTGGGAGGTTATTATAATGGCTACTGATGAAAATAGGTATGTAAGATTTTCAACAAAAAAAGAGGCTCGAATGGCTGATAGCGGAATTTTAAAGATTTTCATAAGTTATAGCACAAAGGATTTGGAGAAAATCAAACCTATATTAAAACATATCTCAAGTATACAGGGCACTAAAACATTTCTTGCAGAAGAAAATATAGAGCCGAGTTCGGAAGTAATTCAGACAATTATAGGTAAAATAAAATCAGCGGACATTTTTCTTGTATTTTTTAGCAAAAATGCCAAAAAATCAGAATATGTTCAACAGGAAATTGGTATTGCAAAAGGAAATAATAAAATAATAGCCCCCATTTTGCTGGATTCCAATACACCTAAAGCAATGTTAGTAAACACTAATTATGTAAACTTATCTGACCAAGAAAAAGAACAAGCGGAATTACGAAGATTGTATTCTTTCATTGCTGATAATGTCAATCGGAAAAATCAAAATAAGGAGCTAGTAGCTCTTGGCATATTGGCAATAGGAATTGGAGCTTTGCTTTTAAAAGAAAAATAAAGGATAAGCAATGACTCAAAAGTATGTTTAACAATATGCAAACATCATTCAAAACACCATCATTCAGTTTCAACAACACCAGCTTCACTCTCAAGAAACCCGCGCCCTGCTCTCTAAAATATCACAATGACCTGTGGATATACGAATGCCTTCGCTATGGCTTATATGCATTTTCAGAAGACAAACAGGAAGCGCTGCAACAACTCGGTGAAGAGTTCGCGTTCCTGTACGATGGTTTGACACACGAACCCGATGAGAAACAGACCCCGGACGCCATCGAACTGCGCGATCTGCTCAAATCGGATGTGGTCAAAGTTAAGAGGATTTAAAAATATACTAACGAGCGATTATACTTTGTGAATTTTGCTAAAATCACCAATCATAACCGCTAACTTAAAGTATATTCGGCGATTATAATCTACAACATGGACGAAAACACAAAAATAGCCCTTGAACGACAGAACCCCTGGTGGTTCGATAAACCATTTGACACCGGAATAGACAGGCTGCGATGGTACCCAAAAATTAAGAAATACCTCCCGACAAAAGAAATACTCCTGCTCACAGGTGCCAGGCGCACTGGAAAATCAACACTTGCCTACCAGGTGATTAAAAGCCTGCTGGATAGCAACGTGCCGCCCGAAGCCATACTATTCATCAATCTCGATGAGCCCCTGTTCCAGAGCAAATCAAAAGACCCGGCATACCTTACAGAAATAATCGAATATCATCGGGCACTGAAGAAGCCTTCAACCCTCTATCTTTTTGTTGATGAGATACAGAATTATAATTACTGGGTACAGACCATCAAGACCCCGTTTGATACCACAACAAACATCAAGATAATACTCACAGGTTCAACATCCAGCCTTCTAAAAAAAGAGATCAGCACCAGACTCTCAGGCAGGTACTTCTCCCTAACAATCTATCCCCTGTCATTTAAGGAATATCTAAACTTCAGTAATGTCCATAAGCCAACAACCGTAGAGAAACTCCAGAAGTTCAATAACTATCTGGAATACGGGGCCTATCCGAGAGTTGTACTGGAAAGCGATAACGAACTAAAACAGGAAATCCTCACGAATTATTTCCAGACCATCTACTTGAAGGATATAATATATCCAAACAACCTGAGGAATAATAAAGATGTATTTGACCTGCTCTACTTTGTCATCTCAAACATAGCAAAACCATTCTCTTACTCAAACATCGCAAAAACCCTGGGAATAACCGGTGAAACGGTAAAAGAATATATCCAATGTGCACTAGATTCATATCTGATATACACATTAACTAAATATGACATATCAGTGAAAAAGCAGCTCATCAACCCTAAAAAAATATATTGTTTAGACACAGGGCTGGTGAATTCTATCTCATTCAAGTTTTCACAGGACAGGGGCCGGTTGCTGGAGAACCTTGTTTATATGACACTGACAAAACAGAGCAGGGAAATATATTACCACAAAGGCAGCTATGAATGTGATTTCCTCATAAAAGATAATCTCACGATCACCGGAGCCATCCAGGTGACCCTTTCCCTTAAAGATGAAAAAACGAGAAATAGAGAAATAAGAGGATTAACTGAGGCTATGAACGCCCATAATCTCAAGCATGGTCTGATAATAACTGAAAAAGAGTCAGAAACACTGACCATCAATGAAAAGGAAATTCAAGTAATGCCAATTTACGAATGGCTTGACGAAATACAAACATAATTAAAAAATGCCCCATATTATGCCGATTGCAGCACTTGCAGTTGAAAACAGCGCTACTGTACGGATATCCTATGAAAGCGACTGGCAGAACTTGAACTATAAAGCCCGAAGAACGGCCTATAACAGCCTAAGAATGGCCTAAGAGCGCCCCTGAATTCTAAGCATTTCTTGTAAAAACCATTTTCACTTCCTGAAATACTCCTTCACCAGCCCGACCACCACACCATACATTAACAGCAGCCCTATAAGATTCGGTATTGCCATCAGAGCATTGGTAATATCAGAGAACAGCCAGATATCCTCCAGGTATCCAACCCCTTGTGGAAGATCCACCACCCCTGCACCCACCATTATTCCCACAAGGAATACAGAGTAATAAATCCTTAAAAATCCCTTGTAAAATCTCACATCATCTGACACCTTATCCACAAAGTAGGACAGGCACTGCTTGCCGTAAAAAGACCACGTAAGTATGGTAGTGAATGCGAACACTGCCATACCTATCGTAATTATCACATCACCTGCATATCCTATCTGCGAGTTGAATGCATGAATACTCAGCGAAGTACTGGTCTTGCCAGTTTCCCATGCCCCGGTTGAAATAATGACCAAACCTGTCATAGTACACACCACAATAGTATCGATAAAAGGCCCAAGCATGGCGATCAAACCCTGGCGAACGCTATTGGGCGTTTTGGCAGTGGCATGTGCCATAGGTGCACTGCCCAGCCCTGCTTCATTGGAGAATATCCCCCTTGCAATACCAAAACGTACAGCACTGGCCACAGCAGCCCCGGTAAATCCACCAGCTGCCGCGGCACCAGAAAATGCATTATCTATTATCTGTAAAAAGGCCGCCGGGACCTTTTCAAAGTTAAAGATCAGAACGATAAGGGCGGACAGGATATACAGTATAGCCATGAAGGGGACAAGGTTGCCTGCAACAAATCCCAATCTCTTGATCCCGCCAATGATAACAGACCCCACTGCCAATGCAAGTACCAGTCCGGTAGCCATTCCCGGTACATTAAAGGTATCGTTCATGGCAATAGATACTGAGTTGGCCTGGGTCATATTGCCTATACCAAAGGATGAGAATATGCCAAAAACTGCAAAAGACATACCCAACACAATACCCACCCTGCGGTATTTCAATCCTCTCTCAAGATAATAGAACGGCCCGCCTATCATTGTACCGTCAGGCAGTTCGTCCCTGAAATGAAGAGCAAGTGTGCATTCCACGAACTTGGTGGCCATACCCACCACTGCGGTCAGCCACATCCAGAAAAGTGCACCCGGTCCACCCATTGAGATAGCAGTTGCAACACCTGCGATATTCCCTGTGCCTATGGTGCCTGATAGTGTGGTCATCAAAGCACGAAAAGGGGATATGTCGCCTTTTTCTTCCTTTCCATCATGTTCGGATACAAGCCGAAGGGTGTACACAAGTCTGCGTACCTGAAGCCCCCTTAACCTGTATGTAAGGAAGATGCCGGTGCCTATCAGCAGCAACATCATGAAAGGACCCCATACGACCTCATCAATTAAAGTGAGTATCTGGTGTATGCCGGTCAAAGGTATTAGCTCCCGTGAGATGGATTCACATTAAATTACTATGGTACTGCCTTATGTTCTTTCCACCCTGAACACCCTGTCATTCTCCCTTACCCTGTCTGCCACCTTCATACCCACATCCTGCCCTTTCCCTGCCTCTTGTACCAGATCTACTCCTATCATCAACGACTCCACTTCCTGCTCCAGGTATGTACTGGTCCCTTCGATCACAATACTGTCCCCGACCGTCAGTCCACTTTCTAATAGCCTGACCGCCGCAGCACCTTGTTTCACGAAATAGTTCTGTACCACACCTACTGCCTGCCTGCGCACCGATGAAGCATTCATGTCCTTTTCAACAGCCAGCCCATCCGGTCCCGGTACCCCGAAATAGAAACCTGTGGAAAAGCCCCGGTTATAAACAGCAGCCATCTGTTCTTTCCACTGTTGTGCCAGCTCCCTGGTAAATGAACCATCCAGGCAGCAGTCCAGTGCCTCACGGTAACACCGGGACACCACAGCCGCATAACCAGGGTTCCTGAGCCTGCCCTCTATCTTGAACGCATCCACTCCCGCATCTATTAATTCAGGCACATGCTCTATCATGCACAGGTCCCTGGCACTCAGCAGGTATTTCCCGCCCAGTTCAACCAGTCCCCCGTTCTCACCGTGCAGGGTCCACTGCCACCGGCAGGGTTGGGTACAGTCCCCGCAGTTGCCAGAGCGTCCCAGCAGGTAGGCCGACAGGTAGCAGCGCCCCGAAACTGCCTGGCACATGGCACCGTGCACAAACACCTCCAGTTCCATATCGGTATGCTGCTTGATATCCTTTATCTGCCCAAGGGTCAGCTCCCGCGACAGTATCACACGACTGGCGCCCAGTTTCCTGTAAAACTCTGCGGCCTGCCAGTTGGACACATTGGCCTGGGTGGATATGTGTACTCCAAGGCCGCAGTCCAATGCCCTTGTTATCACAGCAGGGTCCCAGGCAATAACTGCATCTATACCGGCACTGGCGGCCGCCTCTACTACGGCGTCCACAGCAGGCAGATCCTCTGGATATATCACGGTATTGATCGCCAGGTACGCTTTCAGGCTGCTGTCCTTTACCTGCTCTGTAAAAGTATCAAGGTTATCGAGGGTTATATCCCTGGCCCGGGCTCTGAGACTGAACCGGTCAATTGAAAAATAAACAGCATCTGCATGGCCTTTACAAACAGACAAAGTGGCAGGATTTCTGACACCAGCCACAAGTTCCGGGATATGATCTGACATATTGAAAAATTATCTTGAGGGTATTTTATGGTTTCCCATTCCAAGACCCCTTATTACCAATTCTTTATATTCAATCAAATAGATAAGTTAACAGTATACATCAGATTTTCAAGGGAGGTTCAATGCAATGGAAACGGGAATGTCAGTTAGGGAGATCATGACCAGTGATCCCATTACCATCAATAAAGATATTAAAATATCAGATGCAGCGAAAAAAATGGTCGAGCTTGATGTGGGCAGCCTGATAGTAATGGAAGGTCATAATCCGATAGGTATCCTTACCGAGCATGATATGGTCAAGAAGATCATTTCTAAAAACGTAAATCCTGACTCACTCAACTTGACAAAGGTCATGACAACTCCGCTGATAACTCTTGATGTTGATGAAGACATGCAAAAAGCTATTGACCTTATGCTTAATATGCATATCAGGCGCATACCGATCGTCGAAGACAAGATACTTGTCGGGCTGGTTACAGATACAGACCTTGTTTCAGTATCTGTGGAGATGGGAAACATTTTTTCCGAACTTATCAACATGCACAGGGAAAGAAGTATCACAACCGGTAAGGAAATTCCTGAGATCATCAGCAGGGGCGTGTGCGAGAACTGCGGGAAATATACGGATAATCTTGACTATTTCAATGGGTCGTTGATGTGCGAATACTGCAGGGAAACAGAATAGTATTATTATGTTACTAGGGGGATTTCGATGGACAAATTAACTGTCCGTGCTATAATGGAAAAACATCCGGTATACGTTGAAGCTTCTGATTTTATTACACGTGCCCGTCAGCTTATGCGGGATTTCCACCACAGGACATTACCAGTTGTGGATGAAAAGAACAGGGTAATCGGGATATTAACTGAAAAAGACGTCCTGAACGTTACATCAACAAAATCAAATATCACTGTCAATGGGTATGTCATTGAGACACCCATCATTTCCGCAAAAACGGATATGAAACAGGCGGCAAGAATCATGATAGAAACAGGGTTCACATGCTTACCTGTGGTGGATACAGCCAGAGGAAATGCCCTTAATGGTGTTATAAGCATCACAGATATTTTTAACAATCTGGATCCATCAGATATTCCTGAAGGGACAGTGAGTAAATTTATGAGCGAGAATGTCAAGACATGTACGCCAGATGATTCGCTGTCAAGGATATGGATGAATATGATCCGGGAAGGATTTTCCGGGTATCCTGTGGTAGACAAACAAAATAGACCAAAAGGTATGATAACAAGGTATGATATCTTAAGCTTGGGTGGTGTCAGGATAGAACGGGAGGACGAACATGGTACCAGAATAGGAACATCTTCCAGGGTGGCGCGCATCATGAGTACTCCACCTTTCACAATAACCACCGATGCATCCTTAAAAAAAGCTATTGAAATGATGACACGGCTGGATGTGCACCGTTTGTGTGTTGTGGACCCGGAAAAACTTGTAGGTATCATAGATATACATGATATTGTCAGGGCGTGTATTGATGGAAGGATTTGAATGGTATCTGGTCATGGGCCTGGAACAGACTGCAAGAAAATCCACGCTATCGCTCTGATTTACTTGACTGCACAAAATCATACTTTATTTACAGTGAAAGGTGCAGGAAATTATACTTTATTCACTGTAAAAAATTCAAATTGTTGAGGATTACAGGATACTTTAAATAGAAAGTAATAATTGATGAAATACCGAACTGGAAAATAACATGATTTAACTTCAACTGTAATATGGCACGTATCGGGACATAATCTTTCTTAGTAATTAACCAAACGGTGAAAACATGAAGAGGCAAAATATTAACAGGTCTGATATAAGAGCAATGGATAGTACTGGAGTAATGGATAGGGGGCCAGTGGATTTTAAATCAAGGGTCTCGAACAACCAGGGTGATATCCTGGCAATTGCATCTAAAAATATCGTTACTCTCCCCCCAACAACCAATATTATGGGAACTGTAAAAACCATGTTAAAATATGGATTCAGGCGTGTTCCAATCGCCGATGCAGGTACGAACAGGTTGGTAGGGATCATTACAAGTCTGGATATTGTGGATTTCCTTGGTGGCGGACTCAGACATAATATTGTCAAGAACAGGTACAAAGGCAACCTTGCTGCTGCCATAAACGAAGATGTCAGGGAGATCATGAAAAAAGACGTCGTCAGTCTGGGAGTCAATGATAATATTTCAAGCGCCATTAAAACCATGATTGAAAAGAACATCGGCGGCATTCCTATCGTTGATGATGATAATGTTGTGGTCGGTATCGTATCAGAACGCGATTTCGTAAGAACTGTGGCAGATATTACTACCTCAAAATCGGTAAACAAATATATGAGTAACAAAGTAGTTACTGCCTCGCCTGATATATCTGTGGGCGAAGCCACCAGGACCATGATAGAGAAGGGTTTTAGGCGAATCCCAATTGTAAAGGAAGACGTACTGCTGGGAATTGTTACTGCATCTGATGTTATGAGGTATCTGGGCAGTGGTGAAATATTCCAGAAACTTATGACAGGGGATGTCTCTGATGCATTCCAGGTCCCATTGAAAAGCTTGATATTGCGCGACATCGTCTGGACTAATTCCGGCATTGATATCGGTGAAGCGGCAGCATTAATGCTGAAAAATAAAGTGGGAGCGCTTCCCATAATCGATGATGGTGAATTATGCGGTATTTTAACCGAACGTGATATTATCAAAGCACTGGTAGATTGATCTATTATCCAAAGGAAGTGTTGCAATGAAAGTAAAAGATATTATGAGTTCCCCTGTCTACTTGATAGCATCCAATGAACCCATATCAAGAGCAAGGAACCTTATGTTAAAACACGGTATAAGCAGGCTCGTGGTCATTGAAAATGATATGACAAAAGAAGCTACATCAAGATCACCGGAAGTAATATCCATAGGTGTGGTGACCAAGACTGATATTAGTGAAAGACTGGACCAGGCAGAGCCGAAATGGCGCAGGCG
>Ga0255455_1024_pt1 | contig 12320 bp, 12 predicted proteins | sample ANMaggQLBNCT01K7_FD_182627 | JGI IMG/M metagenome (GOLD analysis project Ga0255455, IMG submission 182627) | Sediment cell enrichment communities from methane seep in Santa Monica Basin, California, United Staets - ANME aggregate JGI... | ecosystem: Environmental > Aquatic > Marine > Cold seeps >... | reverse complement strand
TATTCTCCATCCCTGCCATTTTCAGGAAGTTAATAACCAATCCCATTGCAGGAACCTGCCCCCGTGGCTCCACTCCCGAAGAGGACGAGCAACTGGCGCGTGTGATGCTGGGCGATGAGAAGGAGCGGGCAGAGCATGTGATGCTGGTTGACCTGGGGCGCAATGATGTGAGAATGGTAAGCGGACCCGGGACTGTGAAGGTTGAAGATTTCATGAGCGTATTGAAGTACTCCCACCTGCAGCATATCGAGAGCACAGTGACCGGAATGCTGCGTGATGATTGCGACCAGTTCGATGCGGCAAGGGCCATATTCCCTGCAGGAACATTGTCAGGGGCACCAAAGATACGGGCCATGGAGATCATCGATGACATGGAAACCACAGCCAGAGGCATCTACGGCGGAGGTGTGGGTTACTATTCCCTTGACGGGAATGCGGACTTTGCTATTGTGATACGTACTGTCATCATGAAGGATAGGAAGGCATACATCCAGGCCGGGGCAGGTATTGTGGCTGATTCGGACCCTGCATACGAGTACAATGAGACCGAGCGGAAGATGGCTGCCATGATGAAAGCTATCGGGGGCAAAGCATGAAGGTCCTGTTCGTGAACAACAAGGATTCCTTTGTGTGGAACCTGGTGGATTATGTGTCAATGTTCGAGCCCGATACCGTTGTGGTACCAAATATCATCAGCCCTGGCGAGGTTGAGATGATCGGGCCTGATGCTATTGTGATCTCGCCAGGTCCTGGAAATCCGCATAATCCGGCAGATATTGGCACCTGTATTGATATAATTAAAATATTCGGGCCTGAAATACCCACATTGGGTGTATGCCTGGGTCACCAGGCCATTGCTGTGGCCTACGGGGCAAGGGTTATCCATTCACCATCTGGCCCGGTACACGGCAAGACATCAGAGGTCATACATAGTAAAAGCGGGATATATGAAGGGCTGCCGTCTGTCATAATCGGGGGCAGGTATCATTCACTTGTGGTGGATGAGCCCAGCCTGCCAGATGAACTTGAGGTCACTGCCAGGACCGGGGATGGCATTATTATGGGGATAAGGCACAGGGAGTATCCTGTGGAGGGGATACAGTTCCATCCCGAGTCTGTGCTTACAGGGGATGGATTAAAAATCATTGAGAACTTCCTGAAAATGGCAGGGATGGAGAATAAGGGCAATTAGATATTGCCTCTTTTATTTTCTATTAGGTATCCATTTCAAAAAGTATGGCAAAATGCAAAATTAATATAGACACAGATTTCACCGATTACACTGATTTTCACAACAACTATTAATCTGTGTAATCAGTGTAATCTGTGTCTCAAAATTCCGAGCAATATGATCAATTACCATTTAATTTGAAAGGGATACTCTATTAGCATCCAGAATATAACATTTTTATCAGATGTGGTCATCTAAACCCAAAGGTGAACCTGAGAATGAAATATGTTGTACTCCTGTGCGATGGCATGGCAGATTACTCCCTGGACGAACTTGATGGCAAGACACCTCTGCAATTTGCCCATACACCCAACATGGATTACATTGCAAGGGAAGGAGTCTCTGGGCAGGCAGTAACTATACCACCAGATATGCCGCCCGGCTCTGATGTTGCAAACCTCTCCATCCTGGGCTATGACCCGGCTAAATACTATTCAGGCAGGGGTCCGCTGGAAGCAGCCAGCATGGGAGTGGAACTGGGACCTGACGACATTGCCTTTCGATGTAACATAATAACTGAAAAGGACGGAATGATCGATGACTACAGTGCCGATCATATCTCCACAGACGAGGCCGGAGAGCTCATAAAGGTAGTGGACGAGCATCTTGGCAGCAATGGAGTAAAATTCTATCCCGGTATCAGCTACCGCCACCTGCTGGTACTCTCGGGCGGTCGCGGACTGGACGCACAGTGTACGCCGCCTCATGACCAGGTGGGACAAAAAGTACAGGATTTCCTGCCAGGCGGCCAGGACTCGGACCTGCTCATCCGGCTTATCATGGATTCAAAGCCGCTGTTGGAGGGGCATGAAGTGAACCAGACCCGGGCAAAGGAAGGTAAGAACATAGGCAACATGATCTGGCCTTGGGCCCAGGGAAGGGCTGTGTCCATGCCCACCTTCAGGGAATTGTACAATATTAGCGGGGCCATGATCTCGGCAGTGGACCTGCTAAAAGGACTTGGGGTCTGCGCCGGACTGGAAGTGATCGATGTGCCAGGGGCTACCGGTTATCTTGATACCAACTACAAAGGCAAGGCAGAGGCTGCACTCAATGCACTGGAATCGGATGATTTCGTATACGTGCATGTGGAAGCCGCAGACGAGGCATCACATATTGGTGACATTGATGCAAAGATCAAGGCCATTGAAGATTTCGACCGCAAGGTTGCGAGGCTCATCCTTGACGGACTGGCGGCCTTTGATGATTATAAGGTACTGCTGATGCCTGACCACAGGACCCCCATCCCACTCAGGACCCACACACATGACCCGGTACCCTTTGCTGTACTGTCAAGTAATGGTGTTGGGGATGAAGTTACTGAATATAATGAGTTCTCTGTAGAAGCGGGATCTCTGGGAATAGTGAAGGGGCACAGGATCATGAATTATCTGGTACGTAATAGATTTTAAATATTACACAGTTGCCTCTTCGAGACTTAATTCTCCTGCTGCGAGCGGGTGTACAAGCAGGGTTGAATTATGGAATTTCTTCATAATCCCATCTATTTTTTCAGATATTTCAGGAGTATAATATGCTTCGCCGCATTCTTCACAGATGTATGCCGAAACATCCTTTATGGCAAGTACTTCATTTTCAACCCTTACCACGAATTCGGTTTTTCCTTTGACCAGCTTGCCTTTGCAAAAACTACAGCTATCAGGTTTCATTCAAAATATCCTATTACTTCAGTGCCCTTATTCATATGCCCCAATGCTGTGTCCCAATAATGCCTGGCAGCCTCACGGATATCCTCGATCTCATCAGGCTTCAAGTCCCGCACTACCTTTCCGGGACTGCCTAAGATGAGGCTGCCCGGTGGGAATGTCTTGCCTTCTGTTATCAGCGTCCCGGCACCCACAAGACAGCCGTCCCCCAGGGTTGCCCTGTTCATCACGATCGAGCCCATGCCGATCATGCAGCCATCGCCGATCGTGCAACCGTGAAGTATAGCGCCGTGGCCAACCACACAGCACCCGCCTATCCTTGCAACATTGTCCGGGCCGGCATGCACAGTGCAGTTGTCCTGGATATTTGTCCACGGACCGATACTGATGGTGCAGGGGTCGCCCCTGACCACAGCATTGGACCATACGCTTACATGGTCCCCAAGTTCAACATTACCTATTACCGCACCCAGCGGGTCGATATAGATCGGGTCACCAAGTTTCGGGAACATTCCCTGGTATTCTCTGATCCTGTCTTCCATATCAGATCACCTCTATTTTTATCAAATTAGTAGGTCCTCCTCCCGGTACACTGGCAGTCACTACCAGCTGGTCCCCTTCCTTGAAACCAGTCTGGACAGCAGCCTCTTTCGCACGTTCCATCATGACATTCATATCATCTGAATAATCAACTTCTACCTGCCTTACACCCCAAATGAGTGAAAGCTTCCTTAACGTTGCAGGATCAGAACTCAAGGCTACAATAGGTATGGAAGGCCTGTACCTGGACACCATGGTTGGAGTCCGGCCATGAGCGGTGGGTGTCATGATGGCTGCCGCATCCAATTGCCGGGTCACGAGGATTGCTGAATGGCTGATGGCTTCTGCAACCGAGATCCCTTCAGGAAGATCACGATTGGACATTGCAATTTTGAATTCCACGGATCTTTCCATCTTTAAGACTATCCTGGACATCATTTTCAGGGCACCTACAGGGAACCGTCCCATAGCCGTTTCTTCTGAAAGCATAACGGCATCGGTACCATCCAGTACGGCATTAGCAACATCTGCAGCCTCTGCCCTGGTGGGTCTGGGATTGTCTACCATACTCCTGAGCATCTGGGTTGCCGTGATCACAGGTTTACCTCCCCGGTTGCATTTGCGTATCAGCATTTTCTGTACACCAGGAACATTTTCAACTGGTATCTCCACACCAAGGTCACCGCGGGCAACCATGATGCCGTCTGCTGCATCAATAATCGTATTTATGTTCTCTAAGGCTTCGTGTTTTTCGATCTTTGCAATAACAGGGATCTGAACGCCTTTTTTTTCTAATATCTTTTTGACCTTGTGGATATCACCCGCACTCCTGACAAAAGACAGGGCAATAAGATCAACTTCTTCTTTTATCCCCATCTCCAGGTCCTTTCGGTCCTTAGCTGTCAGTGAGGGTATCTTCAGGGTCCCTAACGGCAGATTAATACCTTTATGGGATGATAATTCACCACCCACTATCACCTCACATTTAATATCGCGTGAATCCGATTCCTTTACCCTAAGCTGGATGAGTCCATCAGATAACAGGATTGTATCTCCGGATTTCACTTCCTCTGGAAGGTTTTGGTAGGTTACCGAGGCTATATGCTCATCCCCGGCCACTTGCCTTCCGGTGAGAATGAACTCATTTCCTCTCTCGATTTTGACGGCACCCGCAGGGAACTCTCCTAATCGGATCTTTGGACCGCTCAGGTCTTGAAGAATCGCTGTATGGCTTTTTGTGTGGTCTGAAATCTCCCTTATCCTGTAGATTGTTTCGCTATGCTCTTCATGGGTACCATGAGAGAAGTTCAGCCTGGCTACATTCATTCCGGCCCCGATAAGTTGTTTGAGCTTAGAGTCACTACTGCTTGCCGGTCCGATGGTACATACGATCTTTGTACTTCTGATAATACAACCCTTCTATTCTCTCAATAACGATTCTACTGCCATTTCAATGCTCTGGCGTGAGTTGTGACCGGGCACCCAGCCCAGGGCTTTTAATTTCCCGATGGACAGCAGCATGAACTTCACGTCTCCTTTCCAGCCAGCACCGCCGTCTACCCCGCCTGTGAACCTGTACTTCACATCACTATAACCCATCTTTTTGGTAACGATATCTGCAATACCCACCACATCGATGGAATCCTCTGATCCGATATTGAAAATATTAACTGTTTCGTCAGAATGTTCCATCCCGAACACCATGGCATCCACGCAGTCACCCACATCCAGATACGATTTCTTTTGCCTGCCCGAACCCAGTATCTCAAGGGTGAACGGGTCCACCCGCAGTTTGTTGATGAAATCTACCAGTACGCCGTGGGAGCCCCTGCTGCCTACAATGTTGGCAAAACGGTAGAGCCATGCTTTCATATTAAAAGTATGACAGTACGAGGATATCAATGCTTCACATGCCAGTTTCGATGCGCCGTACAGGGATATTGGTACCTGTGGTCCGTAATCCTCCGGCGTGGGCATTATGCTGGCAGCCCCGTACACTGTGGATGTGGATGTAAATACTAACCGGCCGGTCCCTGTCAGTCTCATGGCTTCAAGCAGGTTGTAGGTGGCAAGGATGTTTTGCTCCAGGTGCACTTTTGTGTCTTCTGCCCCCAGCCTCACGTCAGGGTTGGCAGCCAAGTGGAACACCATATCAATGCCATCAAGGGCAGGGGTGATGGTGCCGGGTTCCATCAAGTCGGCCTCGATCAATACGAAATTATCATTATCCATGTGGTGCTGTATGAATTCCATCCTGCCGGAACTCAGGTTATCAAGTACGGTGACCCTGTTTTTTTTTATGAGATGATCTACAACGTGGCTGCCGATGAAGCCTGCGCCGCCGGTTATTAGTATATGTTTGTTGGTTAATTTCATAGTATTATCTACCTGCTATGAGGGAATAATCTTTAAGTTTATTGAATTATAGTCAAAAACCAAACAATTCAAACTATCTTTGCGGACTTCGCGCTCTTTGCGGTGAAACACTTAGCGGCAACCTTCGTTCTGCGTGCATCTGCGGTTATTTTTGAATAATTCCCGCCCCCACTCTTTCCTTCACTTTCCAGCCAGCCACCTGCACCGCACCCTATCGCCCCGCCTATGCTGGGTAATGCAGGCGCGTGCTGGTGCGCTTAGCGAGAGGTGGGGGAGGGTGCTGCCGCCGGGGGGTATGGCTGTTGGAATATATAATTTTTGTAACTTTTAAGCCACAGAGGACACAGAGCATTTTTACATTTCTCTGTGCACTCTGTGGTTTACGTTGAAATAACTATATTCTGATTCGTGCCATTCGTGATTTCAATTCAGTAGCGCTGCTCCTCCTCCAAATAAAATATTATCTAAACCACCATAGTATACCATGGTGATACAATTGCAGACAATCCCTGCTAAATTGACATCAAAACTGGTAGCAGAACTCGATGCCTTGATCAAAGAAGGGTGGTATGCCAATCGTTCAAAAGCCATCCGGGATGCCGTGCGCAGCATGGTAGAGCGGAAACAATTGGCGAGACTTGAAGCGGCAGTTGAAGAAGACATTCAATGGGGACTTCATGGAGATTAAAGCAATTTCTGATGCCGGACCCATCATACATCTCTCAGAGATAGGAACATCCACGTGTTTTTCACTATTCAACAAAGGCACTTGAAGACCAGTTGGAAATTTTTTCTTTAGATGTTACTTCCAGGCTCATTCAAAATGCGAAAAAAGCATTGAAGGAATACGATGCAGGTCACAAGATGGAATAGGAATATGTGTATGAGGGTTGCCCAGAAGAATAAAGAATAAGATTTCTGTGCACCTCGTCCCTGGCGCTGCTAACCGGGCGTAGGTGTTACTGCGCTGGAAAATGAAAAGTAGATAGGTGGTTGTTGTCTCTACTATAGCTGTTAAAAGATATAATATATGTAGGCTTGTAAAAACAACCACAGTCATTAGAAACCTTTATGTTAGTTCACCAATAAAAGAAATTTCAATGAAAAAAGTTACTCTCCATATCTCAGGCAATGTCCAGCGTGTTGGTTACAGGGCAAAAGTCATATCTATAGCCAATGCATTAAGCATTAAGGGATTTATTCAAAACCTTCCGGATGGCAGGGTAAAGATCATTGCACAGGGGGAGCAATCAGAACTGGATAAGCTAATTCAGGCAATAAATATCTCAAATAGTCTTATCAATGTTACTAATGTCGAGCAGGAATATTCCATTCCTTCAGATGATTATGAAGGTTTTAATAAGGTTGTTGGTGATGGAGAAACTGACGAAAGACTGGATAATGCTGTAGATTTATTTAAAAAACTCATTACTGTCACCGAAGATGGTTTTAGTAACCTTGGGGATAAAGTAGATCAGAGTAAAATAGAAATAACTTCTGAAATCCATTCCCTGAGGGTTGACTTTAATACTCTCTTTGATACAAGAATATCAAAAATAGAATATGAACTAACCGAAATAAAAGACAAGGTCATGGTTCTGGAATCCTCTACTTCTTACAATTTAACCGATAAACGAAAGACCTGAATATATCTGATATCTGTCAATTTACTTTTTTCTAATAAATTTCCTTCTTCTGGGTCTTTCTTCAAAAAGCCGCATCCTCCTCCGCCAACACCACATCCACCAATAATATCTCTGAATCCAAATGTACCGCCACTGTAAACGCCAGCCTTGTATCATCTGCGAACATCCGGTTCCCACACACCCGTAACCTTCCCGCCCAGCGCCAGCCGACCCATCACCCGATTCACATCCCTACCCACAGGTGACGGCACTGTATACTCCAGCGGCGTCCCGGGCAGTGGTGTAAAGTAATGGGAATGTATGCGCCCGCCTATATTTACCACAAATTCAACAAGTTCCAGCGTCTCCTCCTGGTCAGCGACTGTCTCACCGGGCAGCCCGAATATAACATCCACAATAGGCACCAGGTCATATTCTCTGCATAGTTCGACAGCATATCCCACATCCTCAACCGTATGACCCCTGCTGATTCTATCCAGCACGTTCTGGCTGCCGCTCTGCGCACCCAGGCTCAACGATGAATTGTGGCAGTACTGCTTCACCAGCTCAAGCATCTCTCTGGTCACGAACTCTGGCCTGACCTCTGACGGAAAAGTACCAAAGAATATCCTGCACCTGTCAGGGATGGCCTCCAGCAATGCCTGTACCCTATCAGGTTCGGCCCCCTGCCCGCTTGAGCCGTAGGCAAAAGCATTGGGTGAGACGAACCTCACATCCCGCATCATACCAGCATATCTGGCTACCACTTCAGGGCTGCGGTGGCGCATCTTGTGTCCAAACAGGCGCGGGGTCTGGCAGTAGCCGCAACTATAAGGGCAGCCCCGGCTGATCTCGATATAGCCCTTAAGCCCGTCTACTGAGAAAGGAGGATACTTATCAAGGTCAACTGGAGGTCTTTTTCCATTGATCACGCACCGCCCCCCATCCTTATACGCTATCCCCTCCACATCAGCCGGATCAAGATCACCGTTGCCGATACTGCGAATAAGTTCTGGTAGGGTCTCCTCCCCTTCACCAATTACCACGTAGTCGAAATATTCAAGGCATTCACCGGGCCTTGCCGAAGGGTGCGGGCCGCCTGCAATGTAGATAGAATCAGTAGATGAATTTCTTATTTCTTCAAAGACCCTGTCTGCCTGTGCAGTAGCAAAACTATACGCCATAATTCCATCCACCGGCCCATGCACCACCTGCGCCCCCGGGACCAGGGGCATAAGGGCGGCAAGGCTGTTGCGGTTCTTATTATCCAGCCTGAAATTCACACTGCCCAGGTTTGCAAACCCCCTACACCTGGATCGGGACGAGTGTTACGCACAACAGGCCTGCCCCAAAGACCAGCACCCCCACCAATATCCTGCTGCTATCCAGATCATCCGAATCCTCCAGGGGTTCAGGGTGACCCGCCGCTGCAAACAATGTGATTAACAATCCCCAGAACAGCCACATACCACCATTTTGCTGCATCACGAAATAGATGAACAATGAAAGAGAAAGCAGAACGAAAGGTACCACGGCAGATACATAGGCTGACCTTGGACCAAGCATGGCACGCAGCATATGTCCACCGTCAAGCTGGCCCGCAGGTATCAGGTTCAGTGCGGTCACAAGCATGCCCACCCACCCGGCAAAGGCCACAGGATGAATGATTATATCATCAGCCACCCCTCCTACAAAACTGGCAATAAAGGTAAATAACACAGGCAGTGACAGTTTTAAAAAAATAAAATCATCCTGTGGCACAATATCCAACGGTGGCAGGGATAGACCTATAGCTGTTACTATTATAGATGCGACCAGGCCCACTATAGGTCCTGCAATTCCCACATCGAACAGGGCAGTGCGGCTGGGAATGGGACCCCTGTGCTTGATGATGGCACCCATGGTACCTATCCCGATAAAAGGGATGAAATAGGGCAGCGATGTCTTCATACCGTGCATCCTTGCTACCAGGTAGTGTCCCATCTCATGAGAACCAAGCACGAACATAATGGCAAGGGTAAAGGGCAGTCCTTTTAATATCTGTTCTTGATGTGAAAAGGGGTCCACACCAAAGAACATGGAACCGAAGAACATGGTAGTGAAAACGGTAATAGCTGCGAGTAACACATTTATCCATATCCGTTCCTTCTTCTCAATAATAGGGCTTATTACCAGTACATACTCACCCAGTTCATAGACCATCCGGATTTCATAGCCCATACTCGAAATTGGGACCCAGAGCCGTCTGATCACGTCCTTCGGGTCATCTATTGGATTGCCGTAAAAAAAATATGTACCATCTTCAAGTGCATACTCATATATCCTGAAATCCGGCACTTCGGATTCGATGATCTTAAAAATAGCAGATTCGGTTTCAGACCTGTCTGTTCCATTATCTTCAGTATGGTTCATAAAATATCAACAGCCCCCCTGGTCCCATCGACCCTGACCCGGTCCCCGGTCCTGATAGTATCAATAGCATCCGGTTCGGTGCTGTCCACCATTGGTATGTCTGATATGATGGCCCCTACTGCCACAATAGGTTCGGCAGATCTGTTTATGACTGCCGCCGGAGCAGTCCCGTTCTTTTTCAACTGGTACATCACATACGACCCCACTGTGGAACCCTTTCCCGAAGGGAACACAAGGACCTTCCCTGTCACATCCTTACCTTCAAGTTCGTGTCCCTTCTCAACCACTATACCTGTGTCAGGGTCTATACTGCCGAGGAATGAAATGGACTGGTTGGTAACCAGTGCCTCACCTTCGGCCTGTCCCCTGGAGATGGGCCTGCCTTTTAAGGTCCTAATCGCTATCCTCTCCTGCCAGGCATTCGTTAATGTGTGCAATCCTGGCCCCTACACCACACAGGTTCGGGACATACTTGAAGGCTTTACCCGAATCTGTCAGTACACATCCGAAACGGTCTGTGGCTGGTGATACTACCATACAGGTATCAACAAACACTTTTGCGCCGCTGTCCTCAATTCTTCGTACCAGTCCGGGATTAGCATCCCTGACCCTGCGGGACGTGCATATCCATACCTCCTTTGCAGGGGTATGGTCTTCAAGTAAGCGTGCCGCTTCTTCCAGTTCGCTGGCAGAGTAATGGGGGCAGCCCAGTGCCACCAGGTCAGGTTCATTTCCGCATTCTTTCCCGCATCCTTCATCAAATACATCATCGATCTGCCTGCGCTCTATGATAATAGTCTCATCCGGGAACTCTTGGTGCCCTGATTCCGGGGTGACACCCTCTACATGATACAATGCAACTGCCCCAGAAGCTGCCATGGCCGCACCCAGGGCTTTTAATTCGGTATCGTACGGCTTTGACCTGAGCCTGAACATAGGTACACCTGAGCCGGCCTCAGCTCCTGCCAGGCAGCCCAGGGCACCGTAATCTGCTCCTGTTAATTTACAATCCACTTCAAATCCGATCGTGGGAATCCGGTTCTCGTCCAGGTGGTAACCGTAATTGGCGGTTTTTCCGATAAGCGCAGCCGACAGTGCAGAAGGTCCGCCTTCGCGGTTGGTCCTGGCACCTATCACCGAATTTGCGTAGGATATTGCCGAGCTTTCACTCCATGCCAGGTGGTCGCCAAAAGCAGCCAGTTCTTTGTCAATATGATAGGGAGTGCAGGTGCATTCACATCTCACGCCCAGGCGCCTGTATGCTTCAATGATACTGGCCTGTTTGGATGCAAACTCCGCATCCACACCCATCTCCTGCCAGCGCTCCAGGTCCATACCTGCCGGGTTCAGGATGGAAGGCACCACAACTGTGCCTTTAAGGTCTGATATCCATTCCAGGCCGGCATCACCAATGGTCTTGTAGCTCACGCCTGCTATCTGGGTGCTCTTTACCGGTATAAGTGAGTCAGCACCATAGATATCGCCAAGGGTGGTAAGTATCTCCATGGCTTTTTTAAGCGTGGGACCACTATCACCTTCCAGGATAGACTCTTCTTCCTGTGTCAGGTGCAAGCTTTTAGTCCCCCCCAGGGGTCACCCGTTTGAATTTGTGCTCTTCTCCCAGTATCATGGTTGCGTCAAGTCCCATCTTGGCAGTATTCCCGTTAGGGGAACACATGGGATCAAGGCTGCTGCCCCGTACGTTAGGGTACACGACCAGGTCTTTGTCTGCCCTGAACCTTGTTGCTATGGCATATTCCACATCAGACAGGTCAAAAATGTCAATATCATCATCCACCACTATTACATGCTTCAGGCTCTTATGTGCCGAGAATGCTGCATCAATAGCCTTTCGCCCGTCGTTATCTGCGGTCTTGTGTATCCGGACAATGGCATGTAGATATGAGCAGCCACCTTCGGTCACTACCACATTGCGGGCATCACAAACTTCCCCCACCCCTTTCAGGATCAGGGGTTCGTAAGGTATGCCCATGAGCATCTTGTGTTCGCCTCCTGCCGGCATGATGGCGTGGTAGATGGGGTCACGGCGGTGCATGACCTTTGTGATCCTAATCAGCGGTTGTTGCCTGATGATGTCTATGGTATCTGTGATATCTACAAAAGGACCTTCAGCTACATTGATATCAGGTTCAATATATCCTTCCAGCACCCATTCGGCATGCGGGATACTGATACCGTTATCAAGTTTAAATAGCTCAACAGGCCGACCTTTTAGTGCTCCGGCATACTGGAATTCCTTTCCTTCCGGTACTCTTGTGGTGGTTGCCAGAAGTATAACAGGATCTATGCCTATAACTACTGCAATGGGCAGTGGCTCACCTGCTATAGATGCAGCCTTTTGGAGATTATATGTGTGCCTGTTCTCTACCAGACGACCCACTAAGGTATCTTTGCCCGTTACCATTAATCGATGGATCGATGCATTGCACATGCCACCATATTCTGACA
>Ga0255455_1009_pt1 | contig 12454 bp, 12 predicted proteins | sample ANMaggQLBNCT01K7_FD_182627 | JGI IMG/M metagenome (GOLD analysis project Ga0255455, IMG submission 182627) | Sediment cell enrichment communities from methane seep in Santa Monica Basin, California, United Staets - ANME aggregate JGI... | ecosystem: Environmental > Aquatic > Marine > Cold seeps >... | reverse complement strand
GGAGGGAAGCTTAGATGCTGGACGTGCCGTGTGTGACCATGCGGGAGAACACCGAATGGGTGGAGACGGTGGAGGATGGCTGGAATGTGCTGGTCGGGGCGGATTATGAGATGATCGTGGATGCGATTGCGGGATTTGAAGGTGCTGGTGAGAGGAGTGGTGTGTTTGGGAGAGGGGATGCTAGTGAAAGGTTGTGTGAGGTGTTAGGGTCATTCCTTTCCTAAATCAATTAAATTATTTGAATCATTTGACAATATTGCAACTGAATCCATAAATAATCAAACAGAGTGTGGCAATTTGAGTGAAACGAAACGATTTGCATTTGATGTAGGCATAACGTTTATAGCATCGTCAATCAACATGCTGATCGCCTTTTTGATAACTGTGGTTCTGGGGAGATATATCGGTGCTGATGACCTTGGTTTGTACCGGATGACCTCAACTATCTACGGAATTGCAATGCTTGTTGCAACCGTGGGAATTCCTGCTGCGATGATAAAATATGTTGCCGAGTATAAAGGTGACAGGGATAAAAATAATACCATAGTATCTGCAGGTGTTATCACGTCCCTGTTTCTTGGCATTGCATTTGGCGTGTTCTTTTATCTCGCCTCAGACATCTTTGCCGGATTATTTAATATGCCTGAATTGTCAGGCCTTTTAAAGATATTGTCCACTGTTTTTCCATTTGCTGTTGTAGGTGGAGCTTTGCTGGGATTCCTGAACGGTCTTAGGAAGATGAAGAAGCACGGTACGGCAACGATCATTCAGGCGGTATTGATGCTTGTGGTTTCGGCAGGATTGATATATCTTGGGTATGGCGTCGCTGGAGCCGTGATCGGGATTGTATTGTCTTCTGCGGGTTCATGTCTGTATCTCATTCTAATAAGCAGGGAGTACTTTGAGATCACATTCCATGATTATTTCCCGACAACAAAGAAGATGTTAACATTCGGATCCCAGATATTGGCAGGAAATGCTATAAACATGGTAAATTACCAGGCAGATATTGTTCTGATAGGATATTTCCTCACAGCCACAGATGTCGGTTATTATGCTGTGGCTGTAGGACTGAGCAAGTTCTTCTGGCTGATCCCAAGTGCCATCCAGATGATAACCTATCCAGCAACGTCTGAATACTGGGCAAAGAAGGACTACGGTGCACTGCAGAAGATGATTGACAAGAGCATGAAGTATACTGCATGTGTTTTACTACCTGTTGGTCTGGGGGTCGGATTTTTTGCAGGGGACATTATAACCCTGACCTTCGGGGAGGAGTTTATTTATGCGGTATTGCCGCTGCATATATTGATCGTGGGGACTGTGGTCTTTGGAGTTGTAAAGGCAATAGGAGGGAAGCTTAGATGCTGGACGTGCCGTGTGTGACCATGCGGGAGAACACCGAATGGGTGGAGACGGTGGAGGATGGCTGGAATGTGCTGGTCGGGGCGGATTATGAGATGATCGTGGATGCGATTGCGGGATTTGAAGGTGCTGGTGAGAGGAGTGGTGTGTTTGGGAGAGGGGATGCTAGTGAAAGGTTGTGTGAGGTGTTAGGGTCATTCCTTTCCTAAATCAATTAAATTATTTGAATCATTTGACAATATTGCAACTGAATCCATAAATAATCAAACAGAGTGTGGCAATTTGAGTGAAACGAAACGATTTGCATTTGATGTAGGCATAACGTTTATAGCATCGTCAATCAACATGCTGATCGCCTTTTTGATAACTGTGGTTCTGGGGAGATATATCGGTGCTGATGACCTTGGTTTGTACCGGATGACCTCAACTATCTACGGAATTGCAATGCTTGTTGCAACCGTGGGAATTCCTGCTGCGATGATAAAATATGTTGCCGAGTATAAAGGTGACAGGGATAAAAATAATACCATAGTATCTGCAGGTGTTATCACGTCCCTGTTTCTTGGCATTGCATTTGGCGTGTTCTTTTATCTCGCCTCAGACATCTTTGCCGGATTATTTAATATGCCTGAATTGTCAGGCCTTTTAAAGATATTGTCCACTGTTTTTCCATTTGCTGTTGTAGGTGGAGCTTTGCTGGGATTCCTGAACGGTCTTAGGAAGATGAAGAAGCACGGTACGGCAACGATCATTCAGGCGGTATTGATGCTTGTGGTTTCGGCAGGATTGATATATCTTGGGTATGGCGTCGCTGGAGCCGTGATCGGGATTGTATTGTCTTCTGCGGGTTCATGTCTGTATCTCATTCTAATAAGCAGGGAGTACTTTGAGATCACATTCCATGATTATTTCCCGACAACAAAGAAGATGTTAACATTCGGATCCCAGATATTGGCAGGAAATGCTATAAACATGGTAAATTACCAGGCAGATATTGTTCTGATAGGATATTTCCTCACAGCCACAGATGTCGGTTATTATGCTGTGGCTGTAGGACTGAGCAAGTTCTTCTGGCTGATCCCAAGTGCCATCCAGATGATAACCTATCCAGCAACGTCTGAATACTGGGCAAAGAAGGACTACGGTGCACTGCAGAAGATGATTGACAAGAGCATGAAGTATACTGCATGTGTTTTACTACCTGTTGGTCTGGGGGTCGGATTTTTTGCAGGGGACATTATAACCCTGACCTTCGGGGAGGAGTTTATTTATGCGGTATTGCCGCTGCATATATTGATCGTGGGGACTGTGGTCTTTGGAGTTGTAAAGGCAATAGGAGGGGCGGTAACTGGCATTGGTCGGCCTGATATTGGTTTAAAGATCGTGGGAATATCTGCAACAATAAACATTGTGCTGAATGTTTTACTTATACCTGTTTATGGTATCACTGGTGCAGCAGTGGCTACGGCGGTGTCTTTATTTGTAGCGTCGTTGTTGGGGATATATACCACTGGTAGGATGTTGAATTTGAAGATCGACCTGAAATGGTATGCTAAGATATCTGTACTGACGTTACTTACTATTTCAGTTTTTATTTTTTTTAAGCACATAAATGAATACTTATTGGGTATTACGCTTCTGTGCATTTATTTAATTGTGATATTTACAAATTTTCTGGCAGAAGAAGATAGGGTATATTTAATTAGTTTGATTAGAAGGGTGTGATTTTTGGCTTAAAGGCTTTCGTACAGTTCAAGTAATTGTTTTGCTACTTTCGTAGAATCATGTACTTCTTCGACGTATTTTCTGCTTTTTTGGCCAATCTCTTTACGCAAATCAGGATTTTCGATTAGTAGTTTTAGAATCTCATAAATATTATCCGGGGTAGTATTTACCAATGGGATATCTTTTGCATAAGTACAACTTGGATGGTTTAGCCATTCATCATTAATATAACATAAAACCGGTTTGGCCAGCGCCATGGATTCAACTGCTAATGCACCGTGCCATCCACTAAGCAATTGGTCAACGACGACATCACTTGCATTCAACCATTCACGCACTTCAGAGTTGGGCAGGTTCTCTAATAATTTAAACTTTATATTGTACCCATCTTTGACAAGCATATTTACTGCTAATTCTACATATTTTGTACCCTTTGCCTCTCTGTTACTCGGTGCATGGACTATCAATATCTGGTTCGTATCTTTTTCAATTATGTCAGATTGAAATGTTTTCCAGTGTTCTAAATCATAGCCTAATGGAATGCTGTGGTAATTTAAAGTCAGTAATTGAGAATATTCCGGATGGCTGATAATAGCATCCGCATATTTTTCCCAAAACTTCACAAGTTTCTTTTTTCGATTGATTACATCTACATCCGTTTTTGTTTCTGGAATATTTCTTGGACGTATCTCGCTTCCAACAAAATGCATCACGATTTTTTTATTTAACAGTTTTAAAAGGGGAACATCAAAATTATAATAAGTTGGCAATAACGAATGTCCAAACACAAAATGAAATACATCAAAGTGATGTATCAGTTTAGGAAAGTGTGCTATTCTACGAAGTACTTTGATATATTTGCCCCCATCAAGCCCAAATTCGATATCTGCAGGATATTTGAATTTATGTTTCTCAAAGATGACGACTTTAGCATCTACTCCCAATTGTTTTAAGCCTTGTCGATATTCCCATAACATACCTGCCAGATGAGTGGGTCCTAAAAATACTCTTAGTTGTTTATGTTTCATTTTCATTTCCCTTCTTTTCATTAGATTTTTAAGGTTCTTTTTAACATCGTCTGAGAAACTTCACTATTCATGATATAGCGCAAATATGGAATCATATTGCCTGCATTAATGGACAGGATGAAAATGACAAACAACATTTCAAAACCATTGTTTGCCATTTCTAACAGTGTTTACCTGTTTTTTTAGAGAGTGGGTTGTAGGTGTCGCAGATAGTCAAAATAAAGAAAGTGGATTCCACGCCGCATTCTTTTTCTATGAACAATAAATCATATGCGGCTCTTAAATCAAAATCAACATCGTGTCTTAGAATAATGCAGTTATGACCGTCTCAGTTAGCAAACAAAACAATTTCAGCAGTTCTTCGACCATGCATGATAATATTTTTCAATCATAATGATGCACCCAAATCCTTATTTACAAGTTGATTTTTTAATTTATTTTTACCAATAAATGTCTCCTCTAGTCCCCTTAGGATTAAACCTTCTTTAATTTGGATATGTTTTTGAATATCTTCGCCTAGAACATATTTTCTAATTAGCAAATCGGGTTCATTATTACCAGCTAAAGCTCGTATATAAGTAGTACCAGATAAACGGGGGTTTATTTCGAAGAGATAAACTTTGTTATCAACAAATCTACACTGAATATTTAATGGTCCTTTTGAATTGACAGATTGTGCAATTTGCTCACATTGTTCTAATAACTTCGGCTCAAATACAATTTCCCCTTGAGAAATACCTGATGAAATTGTCAAGATTTCATTTTTATCACTTATGGAACGTACTTTCAAACGATTGGATAACGCGCTTAGAATATTACGTTTAAGAGCAATACTAGATATGATATTTCCATCTTTATCTGATAATACACCAACAGTATATTCATTATTATGTGATCCAACATATTGTTGCACAAGAGGTTTTATCCCATATTTTAAAAGATGTTTGCAGAATAAAAACAGTTCATCTTTATCTTGTGCAATAAATGTATTGTTTGAGCCACCTCCCCCTATGTATGGTTTTATAATCACTGGGAAAAAATCAATTCCATCGAGGTCTTTTTCAGAATCAATAGCTATGGTTTTTGGTATAATAATGTTCTTTTTAGCCAGATAATCAAATGTTTGTTTTTTATCTAAACATATAGTAATAGTTTCACGGGAATTTATAGGCAAAAATATACACTTTTCTTCAAATCGCTCCCTATTTTCAGAAATTGCTTTAAGGTCTGGCTCAGAACCAGGAATAACAACTTGAATTCTTTCGTGCTCGCATATATCTAAAATTGAATCAGTATATTTACTATCGGATGCAGAGGGAACGACATAACTTTTGTCACACTTGAAAATGCCTAAGCTTTTATCGGACATGTCTACTCCAATGATGTAGTAAGGAACATTAGATAAGCGCAATGCTTTCATATTCTCTAATCCAAAACTGCCGCCACCAACACCAGCAATCAGTACTCTTATTTCATTTTTGGTCATTATTTGCTCCTTCTTCTAATTTCTTTATTACTTCGATATGTACACCAGCCGATTTAGCTTCATGAATTGTCGAATGTATGTCATAAGATTCTTTAATAAATAAAACAGTTTTTTCTTCAAAATCAACAACTACGGCAGAAGCTCTTACATCTCCAGTTCTAGGCAACCCACACGAGCCAGGGTTAATCATTTTGACATTGCCTGCTTGTTTAAGCATTGGATAGTGGGTATGGCCTAGAAATATATAATCATATTCAAGACCAGCAAAATCGTTTAGTTTTTTCGAATCAGGATATATGTACTCTTCTAATGGGTTCCATGGGCTACCATGGAAAAAACCTAATTTTTTGCCATCGATATCAACCTCTATTGATTTAGGTAATGCCGAAAGCCATTCTAATTGGTTTGTCGGCATTCTATTTTTAACTTCATCAAGAAAATATACTTGCCATTTATCTATTATGTAGGGTAAATATCCTAAAAGATATGCTTCATGATTTCCCAATATGCATTCAATATCTGATTCTATTAACCTATCCACTACATCTAATGATTGGTGAAAATAACCGATCATGTCACCAAGGCAAAAAATTTTATCCACGTTATGTGAACGAAGTGAACAAACCGTTGCTTCGAATGCCCTTAAATTCCCATGAATATCTGATAGTACCCCAATTTTCAGAATATGCCCCCCATGTAATGTGAAATACATTCATTCAAGCCATCTTGCAAAGAATATGTTGGTACAAAACCAAGTTTGTTTTGTGCGTTTGAAATGTCTATATCTACATGTGCTCCTTCCTGAGAATCCGGTGTCCCGGAATAAATTATTTTTGATGATGAATTTGTTAAATTAACAATTATATCAGCAAGTTCCTGCATGGTAATTGTTTTTCCTGAAGCTATATTATACACACCATATTTTTTATTTAAGTATGACACTAAGAACGCTCTGGCTACATCTTTGACATAAATGAAATCTTGTTCGCGAGTCCCATTGCCAAATAAAATAATATCCTCATTTTTTAACGCCTTTTCAAGAAATATATTGATTACCGTCTTTCGTTTTGTGTTCGTCCCATACAGGGCATTGATGCGCAAAACGGTCAAAGGGATACCTTTTTGAAATTCTTGATGAAATAGCATCTCCCCAACACGTTTGGATGTCGAATAATAATTATCTGGAAAAGTCGCATTTTCTTCCTTCCATGGAATTAAGCTTGATGAACCATATACAGAACAACTTGATGCGTAGATTAGATGACACTTATTGATGTTCCAATAATCCAATATTTGCTTATGCATGACACAATTCTCGTGAAACAAATCCCAATGCACTTCTTGAAATGAGTTAGGGATATTGGATGATAAATAAATTATTGCATTTATATCTTTATCATTTAGCCATTTGGATAAGGCTCCACCTTTTGAAATATCAATTTTGTCCACCTTTAGGTCATTTATTCTGCCCCCGTTTTTAGAACAAGCTTCCACATCGATTCCAGCTTCCAAGAATAATTACGTTACTGCTGTTCCTATAAGTCCAGTCGCCCCTAAAATTGCAACCTTACATTTCATTTTATCGCCACAATTCGTACATACTTAAAGAAACCTCTGGTGACCGGAAGTGCAGAACGAAGATGATTTTCAAAATAATTTGCAATATCCAGTGACAAATCTTTAATCACTTTTCCTTGCTGCCAATACCAAGTATATTCATATTGAATATCTTTAAACCCTACTTCAATTAGCAGGTCTTTGATACAATCTTCCTTGAACCCTCCTTGAGTTTTTAAATATTCAGCTATTTCTATTGTATCATCATCAAGCCTTTTTCCAACAACATTCTGAACTTCCTCGGCCATATTGCACACCGATTTCCTTTCAATTTCAAGCAATTTAGAAATGTTTTTACCATCTTCAGGCAAGGAATTCATAGATTCCCAAAAATAATAATTTGGATCCAAATCAGAATAAAATATCCCACCACTTTTAAGTACACGATATACCTCGTTGAATGTTGAAAATAACGAAGGCAAATGATGTAAGAATCCATATGCTACAGCCACATTAAAATATTTATCTGTAAAAGGTAAATCATCGCTTGAAGCTTGTTTTAATGTCACATTTTTAACACACTGTTTTTTAAATTTTGATGATGCTATATCTAACATTGCCGGAGTTATATCAACACCGTGCACTTCTTCAAAAATAGAATGAGACAATGAAGAGATAAAACCAGTTCCACATCCCACATCTAACAATCTTTTTCCATTGGTTATTTTGGCGAAATTCTCAATTCGGGATCTAACTTGGATTACATTTTCGGGGCTAAATTGTGGTTGTGTTTGGTCATAAGTTTCAGCTAGTTTGCTATGATATAGAATATTTGCTTTTTGAACTATTGTTCTGTTGTTTTGTTTATCCTCCATTTTTATCCCTCAAATCATTCAGATTATATACATTTAATAATTGCATATGGATGAATAGGGACCGTTACATTACATGTTGGTACAATCAAACTAACCACAGATTAATGAAGATGCGCCGCTTGAAAATCTGCGTTCATCTGTGTTTATCTGCGGTTTTGTTTTATCTGCCAACACGAATTGAAACGGTCTCGATGAATAGGTTCCAATATATACATATTCAAGTTTGTATGATTATATTTTCCTTATACCATTCAATAGTCTGTTGAATTCCGTCTTCAAAACTCACTTTAGTCTTGAACCCAATGAGTTTTTCAGCAAGTGAAATATCCCCTCTGTGCCTACGCACATCTGCAAGCCTTGTATCCTCGTAGATAATATGTTCATCGAACTCCATAATTTCGGCAATTGTAGTTATAATCTTTTTAATAGTTATTTCTTGACCCGTTGCTATATTGATTATCTTACTGCGTGTATTTTTATTATTAAATACATCGATTGCAGCATCAGCAGTATCTGTTACATAAATATAATCCCTGGTTTGTTCACCATCGCCATAAATTATCGGTGGCATCCCACCCATGATTCTTTTTATCGTAATTGGGATGACACCCGCATAACTGCCTTCATTCTGTCTGGGACCATAATTATTAAATGGTCTCATAATTGAAGCATCGATTCCAAAGGTTTCACAATATGATAGCACCAGAAGGTCAGCGGCAGCTTTACTCGCAGCATATGGTGTTGTTGGGTGCAATGGATGATATTCATCCATAACGATTTTTTTAGCAGAACCATATGCTTCAGATGATGAAAAGTGGATTAATGTTGAAAACTTATTCTTGCGAATCAATTCACATAAAACAAGTACTATATTGACATTAACGTTCCAGTCATTGACCGGATTGACATGTGATGATAACAATGGAATTACGGCTAAATTAAAAACAACGTCTATAGATTCATTTTCAATGATTTCTTTCATTGCATCATAATCACTTGCATCCTGATTGTATACTTTAATTGGAAAATTGTCTTTTGCATGTTGTAGATTTCGCTGTTTTCCCAAAAAGAAATTATCAACGATCACCAAATTAGCTGGTTTTTCATCAATTAATCTATCCACTAGATGACTTCCAATAAAGCCCGCTCCTCCAGTTACAAGAACAGACTTATTTTCTAAGTTAATTTTAATTCCTCCATCGCTTTTTTAAAAGATTCCACCACTGCATCAATGTCTTCTTCTTTCATCTGATAATACATGGGTAAAGCTAATGACCTTTTAAATATATCGAGTGAGATCGGACATCTATCATTTGAATTATACACTGGCTGGGCATGGGATGCATAAGTTCCGATTTGAGTTTGGATCCCATTTTTCAGTAGTGTTTCAATCATATTATTTCTATTGATCCTTTTATCGACAAGAACCACATAACTTTGATAAACATGCTTCACATTATCGCTTACATAAGGTGATTCAATAAAGTTGATTTCCTGGAGTTTTTCATCCCAATACCTGGCAAGTTCTCTTTTCCTTACAATAATTTTGTCAAGCTTCCGTAATTGTGCGACACCAATTGCAGCAGTGACATCGCTCATTTTATAGTTATAACCAACTTTCGTAAATTCTGGGATAGTGAATTCATTACTTTTTTCCCTATCCCAAGCGGAAGTTGCGCCAAAAATGGATAAGTTTCGTATAAAATCAGCTAGATTTCTATCATTGGTTACCGCCATGCCCCCTTCCCCTGTTGTTATGCCTTTTCTTGCGTGGAAAGAAAAACAACCGATATCCCCAATTGTTCCTACAAAATTATTTTTATATTTTGCCCCAAATGCACACGCAGCATCTTCGATAACCTTTAAATTATGATCCTTAGCGATATCCATTATTTCATCCATTTCCGCAGGTTGTCCGAAAGTATGAACTGGAATTATCGCTTTAGTTTTATCAGTTATTTTATCTTCGATCAAGCTTGGATCGATATTGTATGTTCTAGAATCAACATCGACAAACACAGGCTTTGCCCTACAATATAATACCGAATGACCGGTAGCAGGAAAAGTATAATCTGCTACTAAAACCTCATCCTCTTCCTTTATACCCACACTGAGCAATGACAAGTGTAACGCTGCTGTGCAATTAGTAACAGCGATTGCATATTTAACTCCCAAGTATTCAGCAGCTTTATCTTCAAATTCTTTCACTTTTGGACCTTGAGAAACCCAACCAGAATCTAAGACACTCCTGATTTCATCCAGTTCATCTGAATCAAAATAAGGCTTAGCTAAAGGTACTTTTGGAATTGTTTTATTGTTCTTATTCATTGCAATCCCTTGATGTTTTTTTATTGAATCGTAGGAACATTCTTACCATCTCCTCCAATTCCTTTATATACAAACCCATCGCCAATGAACTTATCACCCTCCGCCACATTTCGCCCATCTACCAGCACCCTGTGCCTCAGCCTCAACTCTCCCCACTCGATCCCTTTAAACTCCTCATAATCAGCCGCGATCACCACAACATCAATATCCTTCACATCACCCAGCCTCCGCGGCTCAGCCCCGAACTGCCGCACATCATCACCGAACAGCGGATCATACGCAAACACTCCTCTACATTTCCTCTTCAAAATATCAATGATCGAAATAGCAGGACTGCATCTCGTCTCCTTCACATCACCCCTGTAAGTCACACCCAGCACAAGCACATTGGCATCCTTCAACTCAACCCCAACCTCACCAAGCCCGCGCTTGACCAGATCCACAGTGTAGCCAGCCATGCCGTCGTTGATCTCACGAGCAAGCGTGAGCAATCGCGTATCGCTCTTCACGGTCTTTGTGATAAAATATGGGTACACAGGAATGCAGTGTCCTCCAACGCCGCAGCCTGGTTTGTGGATATGGGAATACGGCTGGGTATTGGCCACATCGAATGTCTCGATGGCACTGATACCGATCTCATCGCAGACCACAGCCAGCTCGTTCGCAAGTGCGATATTGACATCCCTGTACAGTCCCTCGAAGACCTTCACTGCCTCGGCTGTGGTGGCATCGGTCACTGGGATGACACCTTTTGAGTTGATGACTGAATAAATGGCAGCCGCAGCCTGGGTGCTTGCCTCATCAACGCCTCCTGCCACCTTGGGGTATGCGCCTCTGATATCCTCAATGGCTCTACCTGAAGAGGTGCGCTCGGGACAGTGAGCGACACCGAACTCGCCACGTGACAGGCCGGATTCTTCCAGCAGTGGGAGTATGATGTCATGGGTCGTGCGCGGCGGGACGGTGCTCTCCTGGATCACAAGGTCGCCTTTATCGAGTCCCTGTGCGATATTCTTGCATACGGATTCAACGATTGACATATCAGGATTATTATCAGCGTCCAGAAATGTCGGGACAAGGATTACCATAACATCGGCCTGTTTCGCGGCATCTACCATATCTGATGTAGCACTGAGGCGGCCTGCGGCAGTGTTCTTTGCTACCAGCCCGGCAAGGCCCGGTTCGCCTACCACATGGCAATCGCCGCGGTTAATGCTGGACACCACTTCAGGGCTGACATCAGCGCCTATCACTCTTGCGCCGCAGTCTGCGAACACTGCTGCAAGAGGGAGCCCCATCTTGCCAAGGCCATATACTGCGATCGTGATGTTGCCTGACTTCATGGCCTCTATAATATCGTTTTTATTTGCGCCGTAAACTTTCATATACTTTTGACCTCACAGGATCTGGATATTTTAATGACAGAATGGTCTTGTCGACTAAGTCATGTCACTCTTCTGTATAAATCTCATCTATGAATTGTATGAAACTAAGGTTGTCTGTTTTTCGATAGAATTTAGCATCAGCCGTAATAAGTGTGAAATCGATCTCATATGCCAGGGCAGCATAAAATGCATCGTATATCGTGACGTCGTGGGTAAACGCAAGATTGATAGCTGATCGTATAACATCTCCAGTTGGTATGATGATGTCTATTCCCATATCATGCAAGGAATCAACCGCTTCAACAACATCGTTTTCATTAAAATTTGGGTTATAGCGTAAAGCATTTGAAACTTCGTAAAGCAACAGGTCAGGAACAACGAGTTCGGTATTTCCATGGAAAAAATCGTCTCTTAATTTCAAGGCTATATCAGTGTATTCTTCATCAGAGAACCACTTGATCAACACTGATGCATCTAAAACATACATATTTTTCACTTATGCAGGTTTCGCCACTTTCGAATCTCTTCTGCACCGGACCAAACTGTTGATTTGCCTCTTAACCTGTCCTGAACCGAAATGGCATGTTTTATTTGACCCTTATCTCGCAATCTTGCGCATGTCAGTAACTCAAGTCTCTTCTCCATGACTTCCAGTGTATCCATATCATCCCTGAATCTTTGCGTTTGCATTTTTCCTCTGGATTT
>Ga0255455_1023_pt1 | contig 12490 bp, 8 predicted proteins | sample ANMaggQLBNCT01K7_FD_182627 | JGI IMG/M metagenome (GOLD analysis project Ga0255455, IMG submission 182627) | Sediment cell enrichment communities from methane seep in Santa Monica Basin, California, United Staets - ANME aggregate JGI... | ecosystem: Environmental > Aquatic > Marine > Cold seeps >... | reverse complement strand
TGATAACGCTAATAGTAGCATACAATGACGGGAGCAGCAAAACGATCCACTACTGGGTCAACCGGGGTCATGATGTAGACAGCAAGTACAGTGATGGAGATTACATCGGCAGTACGATCTTTGACGCAAGTCTTTCTTCAGGTGATACAATACAGGATGCACACCTGACCGCAGTGTATATAGCAGGTACAGATGGAAGTTACACCTTCAACGGCAATAGTATTGCATCCGGCACGCCCCAGGGTTCCTACAGTGGCTCGGACACATGGGATGTTGCTAATAGCTTTGTTCCCAGCGGGACGAACGACCTGACATATGACCGCACAGGGGATTTCTACAAGATAGTCCTTGGAATACTCACAGCAGAATACCAGGAGCCGACAGCAGATAAGCCAGACCTCCTGGTCTCGGGTATCACAGTAAAACATAATTATTTCACTGGAGCCTGGGTGGATCTGAGCAATACCGTAAGTGTCACGGTAGAAAATAACGGTGCAGGCAATGCGGGAAGCTTCAATGTTGCGCTGTATGCGGACGGCGCAGAGGTGGACACAAAATCTGTCGCAGGCTTAGCTGCAGGAGCAAGCTCAGTTGTGAGCTTTGACTGGACACCTGATGAAGTAAAGACCTATACCCTGAAGGCGGAAGTTGATCCTGATGATGCATTGGACGAAAGTGATGAGACAAACAATGAACTCACTAAGTCACAGTATGTGGGATACAACGGCTATGTGGGGGACAAACCACTTGCAACCTATGCACACGAGACTATTACTGGCAATATCACCTATACCTACGGGGACAGTCAGTACAGCGGTAAACTATTTCCTGATACTACCTATACCGTGAACCACGATATTACTCTTCCCGCGGGCGCAACTATAAAGTTTGCAAGACTCTACAACTACTGGACATGGAGCGCAACAGGCGATACCGGCAAGTATCCGGAAATGAGCCTGACCTTTGACGGCAACACATTATCCCCTGACATCCAGTACGATGACAGGAAGGGATGGGGATCATCTTACGATTTCCCTTCGGGCACCTGGGCATATAATGTTACCGGCCTGGTAACCGGAAGCGGAGCCCATACTACAGTTGTCACGAACACTGACACTGATTCTAACGCATTCTTCTGCATGGACGGCCTTGGCCTGCTGGTGGTATATGAAGATCCAAACGGACAGGTAGTGGAATACTGGATCAATGAAGGTGCGGATGTCATTTCAACCCAGAAACCTGCATCTGGAGGCCTGACACCTGAAGAGGCAACAGTAACATCCCTATTCCAGGGCTCTGTGGACCTTAGTAATGTGGATAGTGCACAGCTGTGGACTGTGGTGCAGTCAGGAGGGGATCCAAACGACAAGTTGCTCTTCAATAATATGAACTGGACCGGAGTTTATGATTCCACACCCTATTCAGACCTTGATATAGATGAAGAGCGGGCTGTGGAAGACCACCTGACGGCAAATGATAACACCGCATGGATAAGCGGCGCACCATATCCACCAGGGGATGTCCTGACGCCAAGCAATGCCTTTTTGGTGATAACCTACAGCGGTCCGCCACCCCCTGCTTTGTCCATCTCAGCAGACCTGGCTACAGTAACTGTTGGAGTACCCACAGATGTGAACTTCACAGTAACAAACAATAGTGAACTGGTCGAGGGTGCAACTATTACCTTGACCGGCTCTGCAACTGGAAGTGCCACAACCGACACAAACGGAACTGCAGTCATATCAGTAAATGCAACCGGTAGCGGCACTATCACTGCCACAGCCATCAAGGACGGATTTATCAGCGCAACCACAACAATAACCGCAGAAGTGGAACATTCGGGCGTATCTTCATCCGTATCTATGACAACGAATATCATACCGGCGATCGCACTTGTGGTCACTCCCGGAAATATCGAGTTCGGTGAACTTTCACCGGGTGACACCAGCGGAGCGCATACCCTGACCCTTGAGAATACAGGCGGAAACGGCCTCAGCGTGACTGCGGAAGTGAGCGATACAACGACCGACAGCAACCTGTTCGCAGAAGGGATGCTGCTTGATTCTGATGGATGGGGTGATTATAGCACATCCATAGCTGCGCTTGATTCGGATACAACCGATGCATCACTCAAAGTACCTGACGACTATCTCGGTGTAGGAGCAAAGCAAGGCGCACTTGTGTTCTGGGCAGAAGCCGAATAATGGAGGTGTTTAGAGTGAACAAAATTTACAACAAGATGAGAATATCAGCGATCTTAGTATTAACACTCGTGCTTTTTGCCGGTCTGGTTACGACGGCGTCGGCAGTTCAGCCGACATCCGACCTGACCCCTACGGACATTAATCCACCATCCAGCATCCTCGTTGACATGCCTAACGCCATTGATGCTACCGTAAACAACACCGGGACAAAAGATGCGGCATCCTTTAATGTGACACTTGCAGTAAACGGCACGATCGTGGATACACAGAGCGTATCCGACCTTGCAGCAGACGGCAACACCACTGTCAGCTTTACATGGACACCAGCTGTTACAGGTGATCACCTTCTCACGGTAACCGCAGATCCGGAGTATGTAATAGATGAATCCGATGAGACCAATAACAACATATCCATGGAGGTAACTGCCTATATCTCTGGTTACATGGGCGGCTCGCTCAGAACCTATGCACATGATGTGGTTAGGGGAGACCTGTCCTATACCACTGGAAACAGCACCTACCGCGGTGGTCTGCTCTCAGGTGAGACCTACACAGTTGAGTTCAACATCCTGGACATACCTGAGGGAGCCACGGTGAAGACTGCAAGGCTTTACAGCTATTGGTCCTACAGCTATGTGGAACCAGGTGCGAGCATGGATGTAACCTTTGACGGGACTTTGCAGACACAGGATGCTTCCTATATCGACAGGAAGGGGTACGGCTCGTATGACAGACCCTACGGCACGTATGCCTATGATGTTACCATCCCAGGCAACGGTGTATACTCCGCAACCATTAACAACACCGGAACAGACAAGTTCAGCATCTATGCCATGGGACTGCTCATTATCTACGAGGACAACGGCAACGAAGTTGAATACTGGATCGATGAGGGTGCAGATATTATATCTGCCAAATACGTCGCAACACCTGAACAGGCAACTACAGATGCGCCTTTCGACGGTACGGTTACTCTTGCTGATGTGGAATCTGCAAGGTTGATCACGGTTGTCCCATCAGGTGATAAGGGCCTCAATACACTGCTGTTCAACAGCTACACTGAATCCGGCATCTGGAATACCACCAACATAGCCGTGGAAGAACGTAATGTTACGACGCACATAACCTCAACCGGAAATCTGGCACAGTTGAGGGACAATGAAGACTTTATGATGCCCAGCGGAGCGTTCCTTGTGCTGCAGCGGTATTCCACACCTCCAACGGTATCATCCGGTGTATCTCTCGGTGCGAACATCATACCTGCAGTTTCTATCGAGGTTACACCTGATGCGCTCAACTTCGGGACACTGGCACCTGGTCAGACCAGCAATGAGCAAAACCTTGGCATAACCAATACCGGGGCGAGCAATGTGGCGATCACGGCTGATGTGGCCGATACAGCTAGTGATCTCTATGTCAGCGGGCTGCTGCTTGATTCTGGTATATGGAGCAGTTACTCGGCCACGGTTGATAAGGCAGGATCGGTCAATGCAGGTGCAGCGCTTGCGGTGCCTGGTGGCTACACAGGACTAGGGACAAAAGAGGGAACCCTCATACTCTGGGCAGAGAAGGTCTGATGGACCTTCTTTCTTTTTTTTTGATCATTAAGTAAGCTTAAACTTGCCATATTTGGCAATAACGATCGGTAATCATAGGAGGTGATGGTTTCTATTAGCGTAAAAACAGAAACTGGAAAAACGCCTATATTCTATAACCTGAGCATAGAACAGTGCATCTGCCTCCCCATCACCCTGATACTGGTGATGCTGTCATTCACAGTTCCTCCGGCATCGGCAGACTATAATTATGACGGTGTTCCGTTTACTGATCAGCTTGATGGAGTAAAACAAGGCATTGTCAAAGGCGGCGTATATGTGAATGGCGGTCATGGGATCGGTCCATCTCCCTATACCCAGTCTTTTAATGTCCCTGAGGGAGTCACATGGGCAAGACTCTACATCGGTGTATGGGGTGGCAACGAAGAACAGACCGGTAGCATAGCAGTAACTTTCAACAGCGAGGAATTGGAGACCTTGGAACTTGAAGGGGAAGCTGATACAAATCCCAACGTCTACTGTTCAGGTCACGGCGTCTACTGGATAGTCTACGACGTCACTGAGAATCAAGCCACAGGCCCGGTCGATGCCGTAGTAACGACAAGCGGCGATATAGACGGTAGGGTGTATGGGGTTGTGCTTGCGGCAGTGTATGAAGACCCGTGCGGCCAGGAGGTACAATACTGGATCAATGAAGGGAATGTAAACCTGCACGGCCCGGGCTGGTCTGGTGAACATGGAACGAATGATAAAGCAGTGACAGAATTTGCCGGTACAGTCGATGTGGATAAGTTCGCTGCGGCCAGACTTGCAGTAGTGTATCTTACCGGCACACTCGGTTTGAACGATCACCTCTATTTTAATGATGAAAAACTGTGCGACGGGGATAACTGTGACGACATAGCAAACTCAAAGAATTATTTCGATTTTAAAACCTTTGATGTAACAGATCATCTTGACAAAAAAGCAAACAAGGCAAAGTTCGAGCAGGGAGATGAAGATTACTTGCACCCGGTGCTGGCTGTGCTAACCCTACATACAGAGGCTGAAGGCTGGAGTCCAGACGGTGTTCCATTGCACACCATTAAGCACGGTACAGTTAACGGAGGCATATACGTTGGTGGCGGGCACGGCATGGAGTACACCACCACCTATACCCAGAACTTCACTATACCCAACGGGACAGTGAAATGGGCGCGGCTGTATGTGAGTGCAAAGGATACTCCCTGGATAAATGTTTCCCTGAATGGACATCTGCTCGGTAATTATACCGATCTTACAAGCAATCCGAAGGTGTATGCAAACTACAAGCCGGATCGGGGCATGTACTGGGCATATTATGACAATGCAGCCGAATGGATAGTGAACGGTAACAATACTGCCACGGCAAATCTTGGCTCAGAGGTGGGCCTCAACACCAAGTCATGGGGAATCATGCTGATTGCAGTATATGAAGGAGGGGATGATCCGGAGCTTATCGAATACTGGGTCAACGAGGGAAATCCGCTCCTGCACGGTGACCATCCGCCCTTTGTCGCACATCGTAACACCACAAATACTTTATTTGCAGATATAAACGACCTGGATGACGTGACCGACGCCGCACTCTGGACAGCATATATATGGGGCAGCGAGGAGAGCGTACTGCAGCCCCATGATACTCTGTGGTTCAACTCGGAGATGATAGCCGATGATGCATCAGACGGGGCCGGGACTGATGATCAGGGCAGCAGCTGGAGGGGTGCATGTTTTGACCTGGATAAAAGGAATGTGACCCACAGCCTGGCCCGGGATAACGTAGTCTCTTTTGACAGGGGCGGAGACAGTCTTCTCTGCCCGGTGGGAGCAGTACTTGTGCTTAAGCGCGGGTCAGAAACCGCAGCATCAGGCCGGTCAGTGCAACTGGGTGCGACAATCCTTCCTGCCGTGTCGCTGGAGGTGAACCCGGATGCGGTTGATTTTGGGACACTTGCCTCAGGATGGCAGAGTGATACGCAAATGCTCACCCTCAGCAGCGCAGGCTCATGCACCATCGCTGTAACAGCCAGCGTGACTGACAGTGCGGCTGATCTATTCGTAGACGGGCTGCTGCTCGACTCTGATAGCTGGAGTGCATTCTCCATATCTATTGCAAATGGTGGAGCCGTAGATGCGGGCGTTGTACTTGACGTGCCTGATGAGTACGCAGGAGTGGGAACACAGGAAGGGGTCCTCATATTTCGGGCAGAGACGGCATGACCAGGCCGTCTATTTCCACATATTTCCAATGGCTGTGATTTGAGTTTGATATAAAATCCCAATAGTAAGATTTATATCCCAACTATATTATAATATGTTACTAAAATACTCCGAGGTATGAATTATGCTTAAAAAACTATTAATATGTATTATATTTTATCTAATACTGTTACAAACCGCATCAGCCATCGGGGTTGGCGTCACACCCGGCAGCTTAAATTTTAGTGTACAGGCTGGCGGTTCGGATACTAAATCACTGTTTGTGATAAATACCGGTACCGAAGTTTCAAATTATAAGGTATATGTGGATGATGATTATGCTGACTGGTTTGACATCTCGCCCGATAATTTTAATCTAAGCGCAAATGAAAATAAAGAGGTCATATTAAAAATAAAACCGCCCATGTCTGCAAAGGGCGAGTTCGATTTTAAAGTATATGCGGTATCTTCTTCACCATCTTCTGATTTTAGTGTGGGCAGTGGTATCAAGGTGCCAGTTCACACCCATGTGTCAAATACAGGAATAATTGTAGGTGTATTACTGATACTATCAGTCATTGGAGCAGGTGGATTATATTACGTTAAAAGCAAAAAAAACAATGGAAAAAATACACGATGGTAGAAACTTCAAATTGAATATATTTCTTTCATGTGTCGTAATAGCTGTACTGGTATTATTATCTGCCCCCCCGACAGTAGCAGACTATAATTTCGACGGCGTTCCGTTAACTGATCAGCTTGAAAAGGTTACATCCGGCACTGTTGAAGGCGGTGTATATGTGGACGGCGGTCATGGAATTGGTCCATCTCCCTATACCCAGGAATTTAATGTCCCTGAAGGCAACGTAACATGGGCAAAACTGTATGTGGGAGTGTGGGGGGGCAACGAAGAAAAGACCGGTAGCATAGCAGTAACTTTCAATGGTGAAGAACTGGGCACTCGTGAACTTAAGGGAAAAGGTGACACAAATCCCGACACCTACTGCTCCGGGCACGGCGTCTACTGGATTACCTATGATGTCACTTCGAATATAACCTCCGGCCTTCTGGATGCCGTAGTAACGACAAGCGGCGATATAGACGGCAGGGTGTACGGGATTGTGCTTGTGGCAGTATGTAAAGATGAAGAACCAGATGCTGAGACGGTGAAATTCTGGATCAATGAAGGAAATGTAAACCTGCATGATAAGGACCAGTCTGGTGAACATGGAACGAATGATGAAGCACTGGCAGATTTTTCAGGTACGGTAGATGTGGATACGTTTGCTGCGGCCAGGCTTGCAGTAGTGTATCTTACCGGCACAATCGGTTTGAACGATTACCTCTATTTTAATGATGAAAAATTATGTGATGGGGACAACTGTGACGACATAGCAAATTCAAAGAAATATTTCGATTTTAAAACCTTTGATGTGATAGACTACATTGAAGAAGATTCCAATAAAATAAAGTTCGAGCTGGGAGATGAAGACTATGTGCATCCTGTCTTGGCTGTGCTGAGCCTGCATACGGAAGAAGAAGGAGATTCGGACCTGACAGTTACCAATGTTGCAGTTCCTATTCTGTACACAGGGAGCACTAATACCATCTCTGCCACAATAGAAAATATCGGCGATGACCCAGCTTACGGTTTCCAGGCTGCCCTGTATGTAGACAGTGAAGTAGTGTCTACGGCCTCCATATCATCGCTTGCGATGGATAGAAACAAAACCGTGGATTTCACCTGGAAACCGGATCGCGAAGGGAAATATGTACTGTGGGTATATGCTGATCACTTTGATAAAAAAGCAGAGTTGTGCGAGACAAATAACAATAATACACCCCTGACCGTGAATGTCATTGATTTTACGCCTCCTGAAATCGAAATCGATCAGCCCGAAGATGGGGAAATTGTAGACACAGATGTCATTACAGTCAGCGGAACCATTGAGGACACAAGTAAAAATATCACAGTCTTAGTAAACGGAGCGCCTGTCATTCTTTCGGGTAAGAAATGGAGTGCGCCGGTTTCACTGTCTTACGGATATAATAAGATTATTGTAAATGCAGTGGATGGTGCAAATAATTCAGCAACAGAATTCGTACTTGTTAGATCAATGGTACACCCGAGTGAGGTATCGGAAAGCATACCATCAGAGGAAAGTAAAGGCATAATTGATACTGTCATAACAGTTGTCAATGCTCCTGTTGATAAATTTGGCAGATTATTTTTCGGACTTGGTGTACTAATTATCATTGTTTCAATAGCTGCCGTATATTGGTGGAGGAAGAGATTGAAATGAGGGGAAAGATAATTTTTTGTACATTGTTGATAATCACAATCGCATTTCCAATTGCTTCTGCCACTGAATGGGACAGTGCAACCTTTACACTCAGTCTGGAGAATCCAGTTGTCTCGAAAGGAGATTATACAATAAACGTGGTCGAATTCGATGGATACGGCATGGTTGCATTAAATATATCCTGTAATGGAGTATTTATCGGGAATACGGTTCTTATTAATAACGAATCAAATTGGTTTTACATGGATAACGACAGAATTAGATTCAAGGGTATTAATGTCACTGATCAAAGGATTCTTCCGATGTGTGGCAGTGTTCATTCTCCCCAGGCTGAAATTGTGTTTGCTACTGAAAGATTTCCGGAAGAATCAGAGTCAATGGCCTTGAGCATTTCCACAGATAAGGATGAATACTTGATCGATGAGCAGGTAATCGTTACAATGCAGATCAGAAACATTGGAGGAGTAAAGGTAGATGATATTCATCTGAATGTTGATACGGATGGCCTTGTGGATCAAGTAGACCTGCCATCAGGTTTTGGTCTTAATGAAGGGACATACCGGTCTGAGGAAATTAAGCTAAGGTTTCCAGCTACTTTGCATAACGGATCCTACAATATATCAGTAAATATGAGCTGGACCAATGCTCACGGGACACGGGATTTCCTGACAGAATCAAACACAATCAGTATTACACAGCCTATTGAAGTATATAAAAGTACAACAAACGAAGCAAGTCAGGGACAGATTGTGTATACTTCCATAAGTGTGGAAAATATTCAATCCCGACCTGTCAGTGTCAGATTGGATGATGTCCTGCCGATATTTTTTACTTTGATCGATGGAACGGTAACAGATAACAAACAGGATTTGAATTGGAATTTTATCCTGGCACCCCATGAGAGAAAAGTGGTTTCATACCAGATGATCCCAAAACAGGTTGGGGCACACCGGGTGCCGAAACCACATGTAACCTGGAACCTCTGGGGAGAGAATACTACTAATAGTTCTGATTCGGATAATGTAATCGCTGTTTACCAGGGTGTATCTTTTTTAGAGAAGGATTTTCCAGAGCCATCCCCTACACCCGATGATGTTATTATGGGAGATAGAGAAAACTCCTCAATAATATCAATGAATGTAAACATAACACCGGCGATTTCTAACGAAGTAATCCCTGAAAATCCGGACTTTGGAAAATTAGTGCCTGGAGATACGCGAGAAAGAAGTGATATCATAATCAAGAATTACGGCTCGGGCAATATACTTATTACAGCCAGTATAGCTGAGACAGGTAATCTGTATAAGCAGGGACTGGAGATCGATGAAAATTCATTGGAATCATTTAATGTAACGATTGTTAAAAACACATCAAAAATTTCGCATATAGCATTTCATGTTCCCGAAAACTACAACGAAGTGGGAAATAAAACCGGGACACTAATGTTCTGGGCAGAAGGAGTGAATTAGTTAATGGAATTAAATATATTCAAAAGAAATATAATTTTATGCATAATATTGCTGAGCTTACTAACGGTTACGGCAGCAGCGCAGGAACCGGAAATAAATGGATATGCAGCCGATAAACCGCTTTCAACTTTTAGCCATGACACTATTAAAGGCGGATTGACCTACACGGTAGGAGACAGTTATTATAGCGGGAAGCTGTGGACTGGCGATACTTATACTGTGCATAATCCGGTCTCTTTACCTGAAGGCGCAGTAGTAAAGTTCGCGCGACTGTACAATTACTGGACCTGGAGTGCCAAAGGCTCAACCGGCAGGTATCCTGATATGAAATTGACCCTGGACGGAGATGAGCTTGACCCGGATAGACAGTATAGTGACAGAAAGGGGTGGGGAATATATGACTATCCTGCTGGTACATGGTCATACGACGTGACCGACTATGTAACACAAAGTGGCAGCTATACAGTAGTGATAGAAAACACAGGGCCGGAAGGCACTTTTTTCTGCATGAACGGTGTGGGTTTGCTTGTAGTGTATACTGATGAGGAAGGAACGCACATCGAATACTGGGTTAATGAAGGATGTGATATACTAAATTCGGGGCTGGAGGATGATGGCTCATCGACTTACACCACGGCTGACCAGACTATCACTGAAATGATGACTCCTACAATTTCACAGGATCCGGTAAAGAAAGCCACATTGTGGACCATTATCCAGTCAGGCAATTGGGATGCGAATCGGTTGTGGGTTAATGACATGAACTGGTCAGGCATCTGCGACGGTACACCCTATCCTGATCTGGATATTGATATGCGCGACATTACCGGGCATCTGACAAATGGCAAGAATACTATACAATTCCAGGCTGTTGAAGACTATGCGGTTCCATCAGGCTCATTTCTCATAGTTGAAATAGAGCCTCCTGTCGAGGGGGCATCGACATCCATCTCTCCGGAACAATCAGCAGAAGAGGCATCGGCATCAAAAGGCATTCCCGGATTCGAAGTAATGAGTGCAATTTCACTGATTATAATTATCTCTTTACTGAGATTCAGGAAATAGAAAAAGGGAGATCAGAACAACTGATGAACTGACGCTATTAGTGTCTTGCCAATGGTTCACAGGCAGGAAAAACAGAATATCTCCAACATTGTGTGGGTAATAGTTTGCCTAAATCATCGGAGAAATCGAAAATCTTGACAGGATTTACAGTATAGACAGGATACTGGTTGCCATTCCATCCTGTAAATCCTGTCCATAAAGCCAAGTCGTGAGATTCCATGTTCCGTGATATGTTCCTTGACAATGAAGTTATCCACACGATGTTAAAGAGAGCCGAAAAACATTACACATGCCACAACGCCTGTATTCATAATCATGCCTGATCCGCTGCCATGGCGAAGCAGGAATGGGAATATTCACAGATAAAGGTTAAGCATAAAAAGTACTTTCACTTTTTCCCGATCATCACTTCCGTAGATTTGACGACCGCATATACCTCATCACCCTTTTTAATGTCCAGCTTATCCACGGCTTCCTTTGTTACCAGTGAAGTTACCACGACAGGCTCGATCAATATCCTGACCTTAGAGATCACATCCCCCTGCTCAACATCGATAACCTCCCCTGGCATCTGGTTACGAGCCGTGATCTTCAGTCCCACCCCTTCCCAGAACGTCCCATCGTCTAAAGTTTCACTGATAATGTTCTTCTGCGATTCGTACTCCTTAAGCATCTCTCTTGCATAATCAGTCAAAAATGTACCCTGGTCCTTTCCGCCGCGAACACTCGTAACAATCTCCTTCCCTGAATTTTTCTCAATATTCTTCAACATAAGCCATGCATGTTTATACGAGATATTAACCTTCCTGCATGCTTTGTTCAACGAACCTTCTTCATCGATGGCGTATAAAAGTGCAGCCTTTCCTTCGCCCATCAATGTTTTCCCATCTTCGGTCAGCCACAATTTTGTCCTGGGTATCATCGTTTATCACATCATTTATTGCATCTTAAACTACATGAACGGCAGTTGCTTTAAACGATATGGTCACACGCTTACCCAGCCCAAGCCCCAACTCCAGTGCAGATTGTTTTGTTATGAACGAATTCACCACTAAACCGCAGTCCACCTTTACCCTCAAAAGTGCACCCATCGGCTCAATTTCGATCACCTCTCCTTCAAACGCATTCCTGGCACTGCTCTTAACAGGCACCACACTAATTGTCACATTCTCAGGTCGAAGGCACGCATGGACTGTTTCACCAACCGCACACCCTGACACCGCCTCGATCTCACAACTATCCAGGGCAATACTGGTAAGTCCTTCACTGTTAGAAGTGACTGTCCCTTTCAGCACATTTTCAACCCCCATAAAATGCGCGATCCGGTCATTAAGCTGTCTGTCAAACACCTCGTTTGCTGCTGCAACCTGCACTATCCTGCCGTCCATCATAACTGCAATGCGATCAGCCAGTATCTGTGCTTCTGTCTGGTTGTGCGTAACATGGATAACCATCAGCTCAGACATGCTGTGTATTTTTTTAAGCAATCGCCTGGTCGTATCCTGGGTTCCCGGGTCAAGAGCGCTCAGCGGCTCATCCAGCAGCAGCACATCCGGTTCAATGAGAAGCACGCGCGCAAGCGCAACCCGCTGCTGTTCACCCCCCGAAAGTGTCAGCGGATATCTATGCAGAATGTGTGAGATGTTCAGGTTCTCAGCCATCTTCTCCACCCTGCT
>Ga0255455_1022_pt1 | contig 12531 bp, 9 predicted proteins | sample ANMaggQLBNCT01K7_FD_182627 | JGI IMG/M metagenome (GOLD analysis project Ga0255455, IMG submission 182627) | Sediment cell enrichment communities from methane seep in Santa Monica Basin, California, United Staets - ANME aggregate JGI... | ecosystem: Environmental > Aquatic > Marine > Cold seeps >... | reverse complement strand
TTGTCCAGTGCTATCTTCAGGGTATCGGCCAGGGTTTTTGAGATATGGTTGACAGGTTCGTAGATGGGGGTATGGTGGGCCACCAGCAGGTCAGCACCGGCCAGGGCAGCCTCCTGCAGTACATGGTCAGTAACATCCAGGGCAGTGGCAATCTTATTGATCTCATTATCCAGGTCAAGTATTAAGCCGATCCTGCCCCTGTCAGATTCATCTGCCAGTTCAAGTGGAGCGATTTTCTCAAGGAATCCGGTTATCTCTGCAATCTTCATGTTATCCTGTCCTCTCAAAGTGTTATTGAATTCAGGCAAGCATAATACTTTACGATTGCACAGTACAGAGGCTGTCTAACTATTACTGTGAGTAATGAAATCATTCCTTTTTTGATCTAAAGCCATATCCTGCCTTTTTTCTCACGAAATTATGAATTGCCGGACAGCCTCTTTATTCTATAAAAAAATATGCCCAGGACGGGATCCGAACCCGTGACCTCCAGATTTCTCAGGAGACCATAAGACGCTCTCTGTAATTTCCCTATGAGTCTGGCGCCCTAACCGACTAGGCCACCTGGGCATGAAGGTATAACCTACATTCCCTGATATGATAAAAATATATCGCTAACACTTGTGTTTTTCACCTGTAGAATCTTATAGGTGAAAAACCGATATATTCATCAAACACCCTCTCAGCTGCGATACCTTCGATCTCGAATATCACAATCTCTATTACCATAAAGACCTCAGTGAACTCCCGAAAGCACCCCATAACGATATCACTACCACTGCATGCTGATGCATGGATATGTATCTTAGGTTTATCGCCCTCCCAGAAAATGTTGCCCACACCCATTATTTCACTGGCATTGTTGACCTGTGTCCTGGTAACCTCTGGTGGTATACATTTCTCTTTTGGTCCGGTTACTACATTGGCACCGCCGGTTGCACCGAGTAAGAAAAAGAAGGCCGACCTGATATCCTCATTAACAACCAGCTCTTCCAGTTCATGCAGCAGGTCTTCTTCGTGGTCGACACGGGCAACGAAAACGCGGCCCATTTTTCCTTGTGTATAATCCATGTTACAAAATTATCCTCAAATTTTATTATTCCATATCCTTCATCATCGCAATCTCATCACAGTCAGGGAAACGCGGACAATTCACACACATGCTCCATAGTTTATGCGGGAGGATAGACTTGTCCACCACCTTGAATCCATGATATTCAAAAAACTCACTTGCATAGGTCAGGGTTACCACATGCCTGATCCCCAGTTGCGGGACCTCCCTGAGACATGCTTCAAGTATCCTTGAACCATATCCCTTTCTTGTCTTATCCGGGGCAACGGCCAGGGACAATATCTCTGCATAATCCTCCCATGTCACATGCAGGGCGCAGCAGGCGATTATCTTGTTATCCTCCTCGATAACATAAAAATCCCTTACCAGCTCATACAGTTCCCCCATAGCCCGCGGCAGCATGACCTCCTGTCTGGCATATATATTGATCAACTGCCTTATCTGCGGCACATCTTCGATCCGAGCCTTTCGTAACAAAATCCTGGAACCACCTGAAATCTGGTATAACCTCTATTATCTTCAAATTAAATGTTCTTTTCTACATGGTATTTCACATTCTCAGCGTACTGCTTAACGTCACGTTTCAGTTTTTCCTCAATAAAAGATAACATAGATAACAAAAAAATGCTTTTGGGTTTCAGCGTCAATTTATAGGATACAATAGTGCTGGAATTAGTATCCTCCTTAAGGTCGATCTCACCGCTCATCCTGATACCCTTTGCCTTGCCCACCCATTTCCCATGGTATGGCGGGTCCAGTTCAACAGTCGTACTGCGCATCTCGATCCTTTTTATAATAGGTCCGATCTGGAACTCCATTACCCACAGGTTGGTATTGGGCCCTGTTACCTTACATGCCAGCAGCCCGGGAATACAGTGAGTACTCATTTTTGGGTCAGCCATCAGACCCCATACCGATTCTATAGGGGCTTTCACTTCAAATTCTATCTGTGATTCAGGCATTTGTTCTCATATGGTATATTAGTATGTGTAGTAATTAATTGTTCGTAATCTGGTTTAGCAGGAAAGTATGCTTTGCAAAATGAACCGGTATTACAACCGATCTCCCTGCGTCGGACCCAGGTTCGAATCGATCATTATCGCCGATCTGCCAGGCATGGCATTTGTTGCTTTTTTCTCTTTCGAGTCCTCTTCCAGGTATAGTTCAACCTTGCAGTCAAAGTGTGATTCAAGTATTGGTATTGCACTTTTCAGGAAATTATGTTCCTCCTCCTGCCCCATATCAACAGACGGTGCCAGGGCAGGGTCATCCATGTATTTGCCCAGTATCTGGTTCACCTGCTTGCCGTACCGCTTCAGGTCAGTAGACATCAGGGCCTTCATGATCTGCCCCCTGTCCTTGGTCTTTGCAAACTCCTGCCTGAAAATACCGGCAAGTTCGAACTTCCACCCTGCCGCCGTAACAAGCCTGATGACCTGGGGCGTGGTTATCCTGGCAACCTTGATTATCTCCTTTATATCATCAGTCAGGTCCTGGAGCATGTTCCATTTAAATTCGCTTGATTCGCTGACCACATCAGTGTCATATTCAGGCCATCGGGACTGGCAGATAAAACCATCATGTCCGGTGAACTCCCATACTTCCTCGCACAGGTGTGGGGTAATGGGGCTCAAGAGCATTGTAATAGCCCTCCTGCCCTGGTCGTATAGTTCCATATTGACAGGTGAGCGGGCATAATCAGACAGTTCATCGACAAGCTTCATGATATGGTTGATGGCATCCTTGAGTTTCAGGTCCTCAAAGGCCCCGGTTGCGCCCTTTATGGTGCTGTTTATTATGAAATTAATATAATCGTCACTGGCATCTGTTGTATCCTTCACTGTACCGGGCGGTTCCACCAGCAGGCGGAAGGTCTTTTCAAGGAATTTGTGGACGCTCTCAATGCCAGTATCAGACCATTCCAGTTCCCGCTCAGGGTTCGAGCCGAACAGGATAAAGAAGCGTGAAGCATCGGCACCATACTTTTCCATAAGTACCTGTGGGTCTACCACATTACCCAGGCTCTTGGACATCTTTGCACTCTTCATGATATATTTACTGCCGCAGGCACTGCACGAATCACCCTCAAAATTTTCAGGGGATAAGAACCTGCTGCACTGCTCGCAATACGGTGCTTCCTTGTTCACCATGCCCTGGGTCAGCAGCCTGGCAAAAGGTTCTTTTACATCTGTCAGACCGATATCCCTCAGTGCCTTGGTAAAGAACCTGGCATACAGCAGGTGCAGGATAGCGTGTTCGATGCCTCCGATATACTGGTCTACTGGCATCCAGTATGACGCGGCTTCCCTGTCAAACGGGAGATCTTCTGAGCTAGGAGAGCAGTATTTGAAGAAATACCAGGATGAGTCCACAAAGGTATCCATGGTGTCGGTCTCCCTGCGGGCAGCCCCGCCGCATGTTGGACATGTGGTTTCGATAAAGGTCTGTGAAGTGGCCAGCGGGTTGCCGCTGCCTGTGAATTCCACGTCCTTGGGCAGGCTGACAGGCAGGTCCTTGATCGGTACGGGCACGGTGCCGCAGTTGTCGCAGTAGATTATTGGAATTGGTGTGCCCCAGTAGCGCTGCCTGGATATGAGCCAGTCCCTTAGTTTGTAATTGATAGTCCGCTTACCCAGGTCCATACTTTCCAATTTCTCGCTTATACCGGTTATGGCATCACGGTTGTTCTTGCCGTCGAACTCGCCGCTGTTGACCAGTACTCCGTCATCTACGTAAGCTTCGGTCATCGCATAGGCATCAAGTTCCATATCCTCTGGCTGGATCACTACCTTGATGGGAATGTCATATACCTTTGCAAACTCGAAGTCGCGCTGGTCGTGGCCGGGCACTGCCATCACAGCTCCACCGCCGTATTCGTAGATAACAAAATTGCCAACAAATACCGGGATTTTATCTCCTGTCAGCGGGTTTACAGCGTACTTTCCGATGAATAATCCCTTCTTGTCCCTGTCTGCGGCTATGCGCTGGAACTTATCTTCCTGCTGCACCTCGGCAAGGAAGTCCTCAAACGGTGCCTGGTAATTTGTACCTTCCACCCATTCTTTTATCAGGGGGTGCTCGGGTGCGAATACCATGAACGTGACCCCGAACACGGTATCGGGCCTGGTTGTGAATATAGGAATGGTCTCGCCCGTATCGGCAATGTTGAAATTGATAATGGTCCCTTCGCTGCGTCCTATCCAGTTGCGCTGCATCAGCTTGACAGATTCAGGCCAGTCCAGGCTGTCCAGGTCAGACAGGAGTTCATCGGCATAGTCGGTTATCTTGAAGAACCACTGCTTCAATTCCTTCTGCTCAACCACTGATGAGCACCGCCAGCATCTGCCGCTGATGACCTGCTCGTTGGCAAGTACGGTGTTGCAGTCGGGACACCAGTTGATGATGGCGCTCTCCCTGAGTGTCAGGCCCCGTTCATACAGTTTCAGGAATATCCACTGGTTCCATTTGTAGTAATCCTCATCAAGGCTCTGTATCTGCCTTGACCAGTCGTATGACAGCCCCATTTCCTGCTGCTGGGCCTTGATGGACTCGATATTGCTGCGGGTCCAGGTTTCGGGGTCTATCTTCTGCTTTATGGCTGCATTTTCTGCAGGCAGCCCGAAGGCATCGTAGCCCATTGGATAGAGCACATTGTAACCCTGCATCCGTTTATACCTTGCAATGCCATCACCAATGGAATAATTACGCAAATGTCCCATGTGCAGAGCTGCTGATGGGTACGGGTACATCTCAAGGCAGTAGTATTTTGGCCTGGATGGGTCCTCTGTTACTTTGAAAGCGCCTGATTCTTCCCAGCGCTGCTGACATTTTGGCTCGATTTGTTTAGGATTGTAGTTGGAGTCCATTTAATGATCGCTCCGGCGATATGAGATGGTAATGTGGATAAACATATAAGTAGTATCCACTTCAAGAAGTATGGTATTTTGACCGGATTTACAGGATATTAACGTTGCGGAATATCCTGTCGATCCTGTCGATCCTGTCTAATAATTTTCAAATTACCCTTAGATTTGAAGTGGATACTATAAGTATTATATTTCTGGTACGGCGACATCCATAGTGTGGCGAAATTATATAAAAGTTAAGCAACTAATTCTTTTTGAAATCGGATTGACTCTATGTGATATTCTGGATCATGAATGTCATAATGATAAATGATATATGTCAATAAAATCCTCTTCTTTTAATATAGTAATCTGTCTTATAAATGAATAAAAAGAAGGGTTGTTATTAATGGTTTCAGAATGTAAAATATGTCACACACCACTTGATAATGAGCATCTACAAATAAATGAAAGGTGTATCAATTGTTTTTCAGATGAATGGGGGGAGCTTGTGGAGCAATCCCCGATGGCAAGTCCATCATTCTTAATACACCCCATAAGAACCAGAATTGTGGCTGATTGATAAACTATGATGCATAGTAAAAATCTCGAACAACCTATCCGCCACGCAGCCATTACCCCGAACATGTCAGTAGACCAGCTGATCGACCAGATGAGCGGGTGCGCTTTCGGTGCCGGCAGGCTGGCAGAAGCCGTGGATATCTACACTGCCATGCTTGAGGATACCGAATGTACAAGATTCTTCGGGCTGGCCGGGGCCATGGTGCCGGCAGGTATGCGAAATATCGTAAGCGGGCTTATCAGTGACGGCCATATCGATGTACTGGTGACCACAGGTGCCAACCTGGTACATGATATTATCGAGAGCCTGGGGCTGCACCACTACAAAGGGTCCGACCAGGTGAATGACATCCAGTTGAAGCATGACCAGGTGAACAGGATATATGACGTGTTTTTGCCAGAGGAGCATTTCACTGACCTGGAGGAGTTCCTGCAGTCGGTTTATTCACAACTTGAGAACCAGACCATTTCCATCAGGGAACTGCTGACCCACATCGGCAGCCGGCTGGAAGATAAAGATTCCATATTAAAATCAGCATTTGATGCCGGCATTCCTATCTACTGCCCGGCTGTGCAGGACTCTATTGTAGGACTGCAGGCCTGGCTGTTCAAGCAGACCGGTAAACTTGTAGTGGATGCTTTTGCTGATATGCGTGAGTTCATGGATATCTGTTACGGGGCCAAGCGGGCCGGTGCGGTGCTTATAGGCGGCGGCGTGCCAAAGAACTATATCCTGCAGAGTATGCTGGTCACACCTAAGGATTTTGATTATGCCATCCAGTTGACCACGGACCGGCCGGATTCGGGTGGACTTAGCGGTGCCACACTGGATGAGGCCCAGTCCTGGGGCAAGGTTGGTGAGGATGCAAAGGCCATGACCGTGTACGGTGATGCCACTATCACGCTGCCAATTATGGTGGCTGCCGCCATGAGCAGGCTTGGTGGAGGAAGAAAGGGAGGAAAAGAGTAACTTATTAATTTATTCTGGATAAATAGATCATTACAAAAAAAGTATCCACTTCAAATCTAAGGGGAATTTAATAATTATTAGACAGGATTTACAGGATCGACAGGATATACCGCAACGTCAACATCCTGTAAATCCTGTAAATCCAGTCAAAATACCATGCTTTTTGAAGTGGATACCAAAAAAAGATTAACCGCGGAGGACGCAGAGGTTCGCAGAGGGTTGTTATTTTACTCTGCGTCCCTCCGCGCGCTCTGCGGTTTTTCGAATCGTCCCGGAAAATAATAAAAAGTCTCGGAAGAGGAGGAGTAACATGAAAAAGGATACACGATTGATCCTGGCCATGGATGTAACAGACAGGGATGCCGCCCTGGACATTGCAGAGAAAACTGCGCCATACCTGGATGCAGTGAAGGTGGGGTACCCGCTGGTACTCGCGGCTGGTGTGGATATCATAGGCGAAATGGCCAGGTTCGCTCCTGTAATTGCCGATTTCAAGGTGGCTGACATTCCCAATACCGATCGCCTGATTTTGCAGCAGGCTTACCGGGCAGGGGCTGCGGCAGTAATAGTGCATGCTTTCACGGGCCGGGACAGTCTTGAGGCGTGTGTTGCCGAGGCTGGAAAGTGGAATAGGGATGTGTTTGTGGTAACAGAGATGAGCCATCCGGGTGCGGCTGATTTCATGGTAAGCCCGGCTGAGGATATGGCAAGAATGGCTGCCGATTGCGGTGTTACCGGTGTGGTGGCACCTGCCACACGGCCTGAGCGTGTGAAGCAGATACGGGATATCGTGGGCGAACTTACTATCATCTCGCCGGGTGTGGGTGCTCAGGGCGGCAGTGCAGGTGATACTATCCGGGCCGGGGCTGATTATGTGATTGTGGGCAGGAGTATCTACGAGTCAGACGACCCGGCGGCGGGCGCAAAGCAGATAGCGGATGAGATATTATCTGTTCTATAAGCGTTCTTTAAGAACATGTGTCAATGATGAAAAAACCTTTACTGAATAGATGAAGAACCCTATGAGTACTGAGACGCATGCAGAATTCCTGCTAATATAATATTGAAGTGAAATCTTTCGGATATAAATGCTGTATCCAGCCCGAGGTAATGGTAGTAGAGAGGGGAGACTAATGCAACAAATCTCTTATTCAAAGCACTTTTTCTTAGAATAAACTGAAAAAATTTCAATATGTAAATCTCAAGTTCTAATTATGGGAGTTCAGGGCAAGTCTTACGATAGGGCTCCTCACCCATGTATGTTTGCCACTCCTCCTGCTTAAAGTTACGATATAGGCAGCTGCAAGCTTCATTGATCATATCCTCTGGTCTCCATAGCCACATCCTTGCTGTATTATAACTTGCTGTTGCTATGTACTTCCCATCATGACTGAATGTTACAGCATTAACAACAGAATCATGTTCCATCCTTGCAAATTGCTTTCCTGTTTCAACGTCCCATATCCTTATTGTACAATCATCACTTCCTGTTGCCAGGTACTTCCCGTTAGGACTGAATGTTACAGCATTAACAAAATTATCATGTTCCATCCTTGCCAGCTGCCTTCCTGTTTCCACGTCCCATATCCTTGCTGTATACAAACTTGCTGTTGCCAGGTACTTCCCGTCATGACTGAATGTTACAGCATAAACAGAATAATCATGTTCCATCCTTGCCAGCTGCTTTCTTGTTTCCACGTCCCATATCCTTGCTGTATGATCCAAACTTGCTGTTACTAGGCATTTCCCGTCAGGACTGAATGTTACAGCATCAACAGCATCATCATGTTCCATCCTTGCGAGCTGCTTTCCTTTTTCTACATCCCATATCCATGCTGTATCCGAACTTGCTGTTGCTAGGTAATTCCCGTCAGGACTGAATGTTACAGTATCAACAGCATCATCATGTTCCATCCTTGTGAGCTGCTTTCCTGTTTCCACGTCCCATATCCTTGCTGTATATGAACTTGCTGTTGCTAGGTACTTCCCATTATGACTGAATGTTACAGCATAAACAACAGAATCATGTTCCATACTTGCGAGCTGCTTTCCTGTTTCCACGTCCCATATCCTTGCTGTATTATCCGAACTTGTTGTTGCCAGGTGCTTCCCGTCATGACTGAATGTTACAGCATTAACAACAGAATCATGTTGCACCCTTGCCATCTGCTTTCCTGTTTCCATGTCCCATATCCATGCTGATGCTGTATCATCCAAACTTACTGCTGCCAGGTACTTCCCGTCAGGACTGAATGTTACAACATTAACAACAGAATCATATCTTACAAATTGCTTTCCTGTTTCCACGTCCCATATCCTTGCTGTATCCGAACTTACTGTTGCCAGGTACTTCCCATCAGGACTGAATGTTATATCATTAACATAAGAATCATGTTGCATCCTTGCAATTTGCTTTCCTGTTTCCACGTCCCATATCCATGCTGTATTATCCGAACGTACTGCTTTCACTCCATACGAACTTCCAAATATCCATGCTGTTGCCAAGTACTTCCCGTCAGGACTGAATGTTACAGCATTAATAAAATCATCATGTTCCATACTCGCCATCTGCTTTCCTGTTTCCACATCCCATATCCTTGCTGTATTATCCCAACTTGTTGTTGCTAGATACTTCCCGTCATGACTGAATGTTACAGCATAAACAACAGAATCATGTTCCATACTTGCGAGCTGCTTTCCTGTTTCCACGTCCCATATCCTTGCTGTATCTGAACTTGTTGTTGCCAAGTACTTCCCGTCAGGACTGAATGTTACAGCATCAACAAAATCATCATGTTGCATCCTTGCTTTCTGCTTTCCTGTTTCCACGTTCCATATCCTTGCTGTATCTGAACTTGCTGTTGCCAGGTACTTTCCATCAGGACTGAATGTTACAGCATCAACAAAATCATCATGTTGCATCCTTGCTTTCTGCTTTCCTGTTTCCACGTCCCATATCCTTGCTGTATTATCCGAACTTGCTGTTGCCAGGTACTTCCCGTCAGGACTGAATGTTACAGCATCAATAGAACCATCATATTCCATCCTTGTCAGCTGCTTTCCTGTTTCCACGTCCCATATCCTTGCTGTATTATCCGAACTTGCTGTTGTTAGGTACTTCCCATCAGGACTGAATGTTACAGCATTAATAGAACCATCATGTTTCATATAGGCAATATGGTGCGATAGTAATTCCAATCCATTTAAAATAGCTTGATTTCCTGCCGGAGTTTCTTTTATATTTAACGATTCAATAGCAAGAAGGACGGCTAAATTTAAGGAATTGTCTCTCTCTATTTCAGATTGGAATGCTAACTCGCGAGAAACAGCGGTATCTCTTTGTTCTTCAGCGATTAGCCTCTGACCTTCAGCCTCTCGCCACTGTGATCCAGCGAACCCAGCCAACATCAAAGTTATGATTGAAAATACCGCAAGACCTACCATAATGCGCCTTCTTCTATGTTCACGATCTGCTGTCTCTTTTTTCTGTAAATCAAGGCTGGACTGAATAAACTTCCGTTCTGCTAAACTTAAGTCATCTTTACGTTCATTAAGCCAGTCTTCGGCCTCAACAAGAGACGCACCGCGCAAGATGCTGCCTTCATCTTGACCTCTTTCTTGCCAGTCATAAAATTTTTCATCCAGTCTTTGACGCCAAAGTAGGAAACTGCGTTGATCTTGAATCCATTCTTTCAATTGAAGCCATTCACGCAACAAGGACTCGTGGACTATCTCTGCAGTTTCAACTCCTGTTTTGAGATCACGGTCAGTCACAAGAAGGCGTGAATCGGCAAGCTTCTTAATAAGTGGAAGAATAATTTGTTTTTCCTCACTTCCAGCCAATTCAGATAATGGCACACGTCGGCGAGTATCTGGTGCATCTCTCTCACCATAATGAACCAGACGAGTAAAGATTCGCTGACATAACTGCTGCTCTTTTGCACTTAATTGATTATACGTTTCAGTAGCCCATTGTCCAATCGCTCCGGTCGCACCACCGAGCTTTCTATACCTTTCTAAAGTCAACATGCCATCTTTTTTAGCAAACCAAAGTTGGGTCAAAGCAAACTCTAATAGTGGGAGGGGATTCTTTGTAGACTTTAGATCTTTTATAATAAGCTCCACAAGACCATTTTCTATTTCCAGTCCCACTACTTCAGCCGGCCTTATAATGGCTTCACGCATTTCTTCTTCCGACATTGCCTTAACATTGAATTGGCCGGTTTTCAGATATTCCCCCAAAGGTGTACTCAAGAGATGCTCATAAAAATCAGCTCTTATGGCGATTATTACAGTAATAGGAAGATGGTTTTTCAGGAGATCAGACAATTCTTTTAAGAAATCAGTTCTTTCATCCTCTGGAGTTAGTGCAAACAATTCTTCGAATTGATCAGAGAAAAGCACAACTCTGCTATTTGGTGCTTTCTCCAGATATGATCGTATATTATCCCATGGTCCATCATTCTCATTAAAAATATCTGACTCTTTAATACTCTTTTTTAGAGCTTCATTGGGATTTACATCAGGACGAAAGGTAATGATTTTTGCATTATTAAATCCAGGTACCTCACCATGACGTATCAGGGGCAGAAGTCCTGCCTGGATTACTGACGATTTGCCGCTACCGGATGAGCCCACAACAGCGAGAAAATGGGGATTGAGCCGTAATTGCTCAACCAATTCATCAACTAGCGCCTTTCGACCAAAGAAAAAATTTGCATCTTCTTCCTGAAATGGTAATAAATCATGGTATGGACAGACATCCTCAATTATCAATTCCTTGCAAATTGCCTGCAAGGTCTCGCTGGGAATGGCAAATGCAGTTTCCTTAAGTCTGCTATATGCATCGCTTTTGGTAATATTAACAACCATTCCTATTACACGCTGTTTAGTCTCATCCCAAACTGGTGCACCACTAAAACCTGCAGTAATTTCACTTGATCGCAATTGTATCCGTGAATAATCACTTTCATTCACTTTTCCAATTACTTCTCCCTGACTCCATACCCCCTCCACGTTACCAACGTCAGGAAAACCAAAGGTGCGCATTTTATGGCCTTTCGTCACTTCTGAAGAACCGAGTTTGAGGAATCGGACTCCTTCAGGGAGACCACCCTCAAGCTGCAATATAGCCACGTCTTCTTTATCAGAACCACGCCACCACGTCCCCATTACCTTAGCTATGCAATCATGATTTACGGCCTGAAAATGGACTGTGACTTTATCTTCTCGACCTACTTCGGCAGATTCCAATACATGTGTGCAGGTAGCTATCAGACCATCATCAGAAACAATAAATCCAGTTCCCGCAATAGTACCGTTGTTTCGGAGAATGCTAACAATACCAGCAGACAAATTATCTATAGACATGGTGGAAATTAAAACATTATAAATATTTTCAACATAATTATCTGATGTTTTACTATCTTAATCTTCCTGTTTCCATCTTAACCTTACTTGGAAATTGGCTTCAGTGCCAACTGAAGTGATACAAATGCCAGTTTTTTCCGTTTAACTTAAGTCCAAATTCCAATTCGATTTCATCAGGTCTTTTGGGGATGTCATGTAAAGTGGTGATGACGCTCTCAGCAACAGGGCGTATTTTGCTAACGGCTGCTTCAAAGGTGGTTTGAGCTTTTTCCACTTCACCTGGCTTTCTTGAAACGGGTACCACTCCACCTTCTACTTTTGACTCATCCACCTCTACTATAATAGTACTGCCATCTTCTAATGGGAATTCAATCAGACGTTTCATATATCTACTCTCTTCTCAGGATATGTTTTTATTGATTATATTTACATATGTAACTTAAAGGCATCTACTTTGATTGATCTGAATCCAGCATATGCTGCTATCCACCGCTGCAAACCACCGTTGTGTTTTATACAAAAAACAATCGTTTTAAGTATAATCAACCATAGAGAAACTTCACTCCGCTGATGACAGTTGCTGCACTCACAGTCAATCTTAATTTGAAATATGCGACTTATCCGTCCGGAGCGTAAGCAGTTGATAAGAAAGATGGCAATTGACCTGACTATCATCTCGCCGGGTGTGGGTG
>Ga0255455_1018_pt1 | contig 12808 bp, 11 predicted proteins | sample ANMaggQLBNCT01K7_FD_182627 | JGI IMG/M metagenome (GOLD analysis project Ga0255455, IMG submission 182627) | Sediment cell enrichment communities from methane seep in Santa Monica Basin, California, United Staets - ANME aggregate JGI... | ecosystem: Environmental > Aquatic > Marine > Cold seeps >... | reverse complement strand
TCCCAGCAGGGCTTCTATCTCTATCGTAACAAAAGACTGATTGTTCCCGGAGGGTATCTGGATTTTCAGCTCAAACCTGAAGAGCATTATAAGTTAGCGAGGATTATGCTGGACATCAATAATGAAATGGATAAAGAATGGAAGATTGATGTACGCAAAGCAGTTGCAACTCCTCCGGACAGGCTTAGACCCGAACTGGAAAAAGTTGCAAAAGCCACACGTACTGAAGCCGCTAAGGTCTATCGGGCACGAACGGGAGCTCCACGTAGTTATTCAAAAAAAAATACACAGGAAGTATGGATAAAAAAGAGAATTGGGGATAAAGTCATCTATAAAATAAACCGCAAAAATGATGTGATTAAAAGCTTGTTAGATGAGGCAAAAATTTCCAAATCATTAGTAAATACGATATTCCAGACTATTGAAAGTACTATTCCACATAGGTTGATAATAATGGACAACTCCGAGACGGAAGATTGTCATGTAAATCTTTCTTCAGAAATTAATAAACCCACAGAATCGATGATTCAGCTATGCAAGGAGTTCTATCTGAAATATCGTGAGAATGGTCGAAGTCATGAGGAATCCATCGATATTGTGGTATCAATTGAACCATTTAATACGCATCCGATTTATAAGGCATTCCTGGAAGAAATAGGAGATATAAGTGAATAATATGGATACAATAAATGATGAAATTTTAAAGATGTCACACCCTTATTTTTCAGAGAGAAAGGCTACCCCAGATACCATAAGAGAATTCATTGAGATGATGAAACGTGGATATGGTGATACTCTGGTTGATGAAACATGGCTTTTTAATAAGCTTGAATCCATTCATTCAGTTTCTATCGGAACAGTAACAATGTTGGATGATATGGCCAACCACGTAGAGTGGTTTAATCCAGCTACGAACACAGCTACTAAAAGGGAATTATCATGGCATTTCTGGGATCATTATAAGGATTATCTAACAATAGTCAAAGGGTGGTCCCCAAAAATCGTTGATAGTGTGGATGGATTCTCAAGTGAGATCCTATCGCGCATTGAAGACCCACAACGTCAAGAAAGATGGGATCGACGTGGGATGGTAATGGGAAGTGTCCAGTCAGGGAAAACGGCTAATTACACTGCTCTTATCACCAAGGCCGCCGATGCCGGATACAAGCTTTTCATTGTCATGGCAGGTGTCCACAATAGTTTGAGGAGCCAGACACAGTCAAGATTGAATGAAGAATTCCTTGGTTATGACCTTGATAAGGTTCAGAAACTCACCGGAGGGGAAAGACGGATAGGTGTACGTCGATTACACGAAGATCATAGAAGTGTCTATACACTTACAAGTAGCAATGAGATGGGGGATTTCAAGACTGCTATAGCATCACAAAGTGGAATATTCCCATCAAACGAGGCTCCCCCTATAATTCTCGTAATAAAAAAGCACACCACAATTTTAAAAAATGTAATCAGTTGGGCAAAATCAATTGATAGTAAAGTGGATCATACTGGGCGTATTTTCATTCCAGCCCTTCCAGTTCTTATTATCGATGATGAATGTGATTATGCTTCTGTCAATACTAAAAAAATGGAACTTGATGATAATACCGGGAGACCAATTGAGGAATGGGATCCAACCAAAACAAATCAGCTGATACGAGAACTCCTTTCCCTTTTTGATGAAAGTGCTTATGTGGGATATACTGCGACACCCTATGCAAACATTTTCATTCACAAGGATCAGCCACATGAAAAATATGGTGACGATATATTCCCAAGAAGTTTTATAATAAGTCTTCCACAGCCAAGCAATTATCTTGGTCCTGATATTCTTTTTGGACTGGAGGATGATACTAACAGGGGCATTGATGGAGTGGGACCCCTACCATTAATTAGATCAGTGGAGGACCATGACAACAATATTCCAGATAAACACGATAGAACACTGGTGATTGAAGCTCTTCCAGAAAGCATGAAGCACGCGATTAAGAGTTTCCTTCTCAGTTGTGCAGCACGTTCCATTCGAAAAGAGGGAATTCCTCACAATTCCATGTTGATCCATGTTACAAGATTTGTCGATGTCCAGAGACAGGTCAATCAACTCGTGGAAAAAGAACTTCGTCATCTGGCTGCAAGAATAATGAGTGGTGAGGAACTGGATGATTTCAGAGATATCTGGGAAAATGATTATCTTCCAGCTACAAGGGATATGATAAATCTTGACTTTCATGATGCTGTTGAACATAGCTGGAAAGAAATCGTTGATCAACTTCATCAGACAACCCGTGTGGTGAAAGTTAAATTGATTAATGGAACCGCGAAAGATTCTCTGGATTATAAAGATGCTGAAATTGAAAGCAGTTACAGGATTCAAAATGGAGAGAATATTCCGTGGGAAGAAAAGGGAATAAGTGTGATTGTAATTGGTGGTGATAAACTGTCCAGAGGATTGACACTTGAAGGATTGAGTATTAGTTATTATCTAAGGGCAACTAAAATGTATGATACGCTGATGCAAATGGGAAGGTGGTTCGGATATCGGGAAGGTTATAATGACCTTTGCCGCATCTACATGACTGATGAACTTTTTTCGTGGTATCGTCATATTGCCGGTGCCACAAAAGAGCTGAAAGAAGAAATAGATTTAATGTCCACTATGGGCTTAACTCCCACGGAATTTGGACTCAAGGTCAGAAGCCATCCAGGTCGTCTCGTAGTAACTTCTGCAGCTAAATCCCGAAATGCTACAGAAATTGAACTTTCATACTCTGGAAGAATCTCGGAAACAATCGTGTTTGATAAAAAACATATAGAAAATAACTTGCATACTCTTCGTGAACTCGTAAAAGAAATCGGCCGGCCATGCGATAAAGAATACGAGCCTAGCAAACCACGTTACCATTGGAAGAATATCCCTGCCAACGTAATTTTAAACTTTTTACGAAAATATCGGTTAAATGATAGTACTATTAGGTTGGTAAAACCCCATGTACTGGCAAGATATATCGAACAACAGAATAAGAATGAAGAATTAATTGAATGGGATGTTGTTATTGTATCAAAATCAGGAACTGAACACTCTGTTGAAATAGGTGGCAATAACATTACCTGTGGAATACGCAAAGCTTCAAAAGTATCCAATGATTCAATAACAATAAAAAGACTGGTAAATCCTCCAGATGAACACTTGGATATGTCAGAAGATGAGATGAAGGTAGCAAATCAATTTTTTAAATCAAATGAAAATATTAAAACTCTGGAAATTGCTGTTAGGCATATCAGGCCACAAAACCGCGGTCTTCTTCTTATCTACATGATTGAAGGAGATGATAAAGCTGGTAATAAATATGGTACAAAAGGCGAAGAGGTAGTTGGTTTTGCCATCAGTTTCCCAACCAGTGAAAATGCGATTCCAATTGAATATGTTGTAAATACGGTCTATATGGATGAAGATGAGCATTATGCATGATGGTGGAAAGAATGGATGATCAACTTGATAGTGTATGGACAATTTTGGAAAGTAATCTGAAATCTGGTGAAAACAGTGAAAGCAGAATCTATCGAAGACTGGATTTAAAAAATGAGTCCGGACTTCGACTGGGAGTTATAACACTTGGTAATTTTAGAGAACTCCTCATCCAGATAGATAAAAATGATGACTATTCATTCAATCCTCCAAAATGGGTGGGGATGAGATTTAATATAATTACACTGGATGTTCCAGAAGAGGGGACACGCCACATTTCACTTTATCTGGAGGATCCTGAACATAATAGAGTATTTACAATGGTCTGCAGTGATATTGCAGAAACATTATCACGGATGGATTCCGCCTCACACAGAACTCAGGAATTGAAAGCAATTCTGGATCAGTGGACACGTTTTTTTAAATTTTTCGGTCCGGATGGATTATCCCCTATGGGACAACGCGGTCTTTATGGTGAGTTGACATGGCTTGAATTACTTCTGGAAACTGATATGGATATGTCAGTGTTAGTTGAGTCATGGCAAGGTTTTAAGCGAGCCTATTATGATTTCGAATTGAATGGAAGAGTGGTGGAAGTAAAAACGACTATGACAAAGGAACCAAGAAGGGTCAGAATAAATAATGAACGTCAGCTTGATGACAGGGGTCTTGATTCGCTTTATTTATATGTGTTGACATTACATAAGTTAGAAACAGGAGGGGAAACGCTCCCGGAGCTGGTGGACAAGATAAGAAAAACTCTTAAACACAACTCACTGGCAAGTGATGCATTCGACAGGTCTCTCAAAAAAGCCGGTTATTTTAATTTTCATGCACACAACTATACATCAGGTTATGTCCGGAAAAAACAAGAAATTTTTCAGGTAGGTAATGGATTCCCACGCATAATAGAATTTTCTGCTGGTGTAGGTGATATATCATATTCAATAACTATTTCAGCATGTTCCAGTTTCTTAGTTGATTTGAATTCAGTAGTGACAAGCTTTACAGGAGGATAAAAATGAATGTTCAGGAGGCTTCAGAAAGATTCCACTCAGATATCGCATCAACTTCGCTTGAACTTGATCTTCTCAAGGAACATCGCTTTGTCGAGGAAATGAGCGAAATTTTAGTAGAAGCTGGAGAGGTGGATGATTGTTTAACTTGTTCCTATCAGGGACGCGGTTTAAAAGTTGATGGATATCATTTTGATGAAGATTTCGGCACCCTTTATCTTGTAGTTGCACACTGGATTGATGAAACTGATTCATCAAAGACAAGTGTTACAAATTCAATTGTCAACAAAGTATTCTCCCGGTGTACTAATTTTTACAGTCGTAGTTTAAAAGGGCTACATGAACGCATTGAGATTTCTAATGAAGCCCATGATATTGCCCATGAAATTTATGAGCGAAAAGATGAAATCAACGACGTAAGAATGATTTTAATTACTGATGGAATAACTACCAAAAGACCAGCTGAATACGATGAGATTGATGGTGTTAAAGTAAAACGTATTATTTGGGACATTGAGAGGATATTGCGTTTCACTGAAAAACAGGAGACAGAAGCAATAATTGTAGATTTTAATGAGATTAATGGTGGTGAGATTCCATGTATCAGTTATAGTGATGTGGACGGCAGATATACTACCTATCTTTCATATTTATCTGGTCAATGTCTGGCTGATCTGTATTCGCAATGGGGTACTAAGTTGCTCGATATGAATGTAAGAGTCTTCCTTTCTGCCAGAGGAAAGGTAAACAAAGGTATCAGAGATACAATAGTAAATGAACCGCATATGTTCTGTGCTTATAATAATGGTATAACAGTTTTCGCGCGTGAAATAGAGGATCGCCCCTTAAACGGGGATATGAAAGGAATATCCAGAGCAACAGACTTCCAGATTGTAAATGGTGGTCAGACAGTGGCATCTCTCTATCATACAAATAAAAAGCAGAAGGCAGATTTATCGAAAATTTCAATTCAGATGAAACTTATTGTTATTAATAATGAGGAAGACATCGGGAATCTTGTTCCCCGGATAAGTGAGTATTCCAACACACAGAATAAAGTAAGTATGGCTGATTTGAGTGCCAATGATCCACCACACCCTGAGCTACATGAAATATCAAAGAGGTTACGTTCACCAGATCCCACAGGTGGTTCAAAGGAAACCTACTGGTTCTATGAGAAAAGCAGGGGAAGTTACGAGGAGACAAAGAACCTTAAAGCAAGAACTCCGGTTCAGAAAAAATCATTCGAGGCGCTATATCCAAAAAGACAGAGATTTGACAAAAGCACATTTGGAAAGGCTTGGAATACATATCTTCGGAAACCTAATGTTGTCTGTCTGGGTGCTCAAAAAAATTTTGCAAATTTCAATACATGGCTCAGGGAGCAGGATGAGGAATGGGATGGATTTTTCAAGAGGACCGTGGCTCTTGTGAAACTCTGGAAGGAAGCAGAAAAAATTGTAGCACGACAAAAATTTGAAGGATATCGCCATGCTATCGTGACCTATACACTTGCATGGTTATTTGAATTGACAGAATCTAGAATTGATCTGGATAAAATCTGGCGGGAACAAAATCTGGAAGATGATATTCTGGATTCAATAGAGGGTATGTGCCATGTGGTAAACGAGCATATAAGAGACACTGAAAAGAATGTCAGCGAATGGTGTAAAAATGAAAAGTGCTGGAAATCTCTTAAAGAAAAACACTACCAACTTCCTGAAAGTATTGAAGAATCGTTTATCTCCCCTGAATCTCAAGCGCACGGGTATGATCCAAGGACCAAGGAAGAAACTGAAGCTGTAGAGTTTTGTAGGGCACAGGAAGCTACTGCGTGGTTTGAACTTTCAAAATGGCTCAAGATTCGTGATTTTCTTACAGGTAAGGCACGGAGCCAATGTTATAATATGGGCAGAATTCTTAATAAAGGTGGTGAGCCATCATTTGTCCTTTCAAAAGCCTGTAAAAAAATATGGGAGGATTCAGAAATCCGTGGCTGGGATTCAAATGAAGAAAAAGCTTTATAACTTTTCTATATATTGTACTATATTTGAAAATGGATTTTATAATGAATACGGACAGGATGGCTACAGGTATAGTTAAATATTTAATGGGTATACCATTCAACAGTAATATTTACTCCCGGTGGTAAAACTTAAGAAACAGACCCACTTCTCCACAAGTAACCAAAAAATGGAAGACTACACATGAATGAAACTCTCAGATTTCTTGATCTCTTTGCTGGGGCGGGGGGCTTGTCCGAAGGGTTTATCAGGGCCGGTTATTCTCCTGTTGCGCATGTGGAAGTGGATTCGGCAGCATGCTATACCCTGAAAACCCGTATGGCATATCACTGGCTGAAAAGTCAAGGTCTTACAGATGTTTATTGTGACTATTTAAGTGGCAGAATCAGCAGATCAGAATTATATGAGATGGTTCCTAACTCACTTATTAAATCCGTGATTAATGCGGAAATTGGAGAAGAATCTTTGCCTGAGATATTTGAACACATTGACGGTTTACTTGAAGGCCAATCTATTGATCTGATTGTTGGTGGCCCTCCATGCCAGGCATACTCGGTTGTAGGACGATCGCGGGACAAAAACCGAATGCAGGGTGATATGAGGAATTATCTCTATATTTACTATGCGGAATTCCTGAAAAAATACAAACCCCTTTATTTCGTCTTTGAAAATGTTATTGGTTTGCTGTCCGCAAAATCTCCTGACGGTATCCTTTATTTCGAAAGTATGCGGGAACTGTTTCAGGAAGCTGGTTATGAAACTGAGTACAAAATTCTCTTAGCAAATGATTATGGGGTTCTTCAGAAAAGAAGACGTATCATCCTGGTTGGCAAACGTGGAAACCAGACTGATTTCTATCCTGATCCGGAAAAATGGAATCCACAGGTAGAAGTAAGCGAGATTTTACAGGATTTGCCGGAATTACAGGCTGGTGATGGTTCTATGCTTCCATGCAGGCTGAAGGAATACACCGGCCGGTATCTCTATGAGGCCGGAATACGCAATGATGATATGCCGTTTACTATGCATCAGTCACGGCCACACAGAGATCAAGACCTTGAAATCTATAGGATTGCAGTCAAAAAATGGAATGAAAAACAGGAAAGACTGCACTATTATGATCTACCTGAACGACTGAAAACACACAAGAATCATTCTGATTTCCGCGATCGGTTCAAGGTTGTGGCTGCTGATATGGCTTATTCCCACACAGTCGTTGCGCATATATTCAAAGATGGTCATTATTATATTCATCCGGATATTAATCAGAACCGGTCAATAACTCCCCGTGAAGCTGCTCGCCTGCAGACATTTCCTGATGACTATTTCTTTGAGGGAATATCAGAAAGACCTGGACGTACACATGCTTACCGTCAGATAGGAAACGCTGTACCTGTTCTGATGTCCCAGAAAATAGCTGAGAAATTACAGGAAGTTTGGTGACGGATTGCATCCAATAAGTTCAAACCGATTTTGATTTGATTATATTATAAATGTTATAAAATCAGTTTGTAGAGGAATGATAGTGGATGTTCACTCATTGGAACAACGCAGTTTCAACATGTCCCGTATAAAAGGGAAAAATACTAAGCCGGAAATGATAGTACGGCAGTGGCTTTGGCGGAATGGATTAAGATACAGGCTTCATCGGAATGACTTGCCCGGAAAACCGGATATAGTTTTTGCAGGACGCAAAAAAGTCATCTTTGTAAATGGCTGCTTTTGGCACAAGCATAATTGTAAATATTTCAAATGGCCGAAGTCCAATACCGAATTCTGGCGGCAGAAAATTGAAGCTAATGTACGCCGGGATACAGATAACTGTGCTGCATTGATTGCGGCAGGGTGGGATTATATGGTTATCTGGGAATGCGAAATCAAAGTAAAGAACTTGGAACCTTTATGGGAACGGTTAAAAGCATTTCTTGATGAATAAATGGACTGACCTGTTTTCCACAATTTTCAACTGGCAGTGCATCCATACCCCACACACCTCTTGTCCACATCAACCACCCTCCTCTCCATATCATCTTAAAACTCCAGTCTCTGAGATCCTCTCATCCCCCCTCCCTAGCTGGTCCGGCCCCCATATCATGTCCTCGCCTACAGCAATAAAGCATCCCCACCCGGCAGAACCGTGGATGCCTTCGTCCTGTCACAGGGTCCCGGGCACGGAAAATACTCTCCCATATCCACGCGCACCTTTTGTGCATCCATCATGAACGCCATCAGCGCCGTGAACTGCCCCATTGACAGGAACATGCCCGGAATCCTTCAGTGCATTGCGTACCGGCATGACCGTGCCCGTATTCCACAGGCCAACAGCGACATCAGGATATCTTTCAATGCTGCCGGAGCTAATAGGCCGTTGGTACCGCCATTCATTGTTATCATTGTTTTCTTTTATTTCCCTCGTCGTTTTATCCACCTAATAGCAGATCAGCTATAACCTCACATGCACACCGTTCTTCTTCAAATACTCCTTAACCTCAGAAACTGTATATTCTCCAAAATGGAAGATACTTGCAGCCAATGCAGCCGATACGTTGGTCTTTTTAAACACTTCAAGTATGTGTTCCAAATTCCCGCAGCCGCCTGACGCAATCACAGGAATGTTCACACTGTTGCTGATCGCTTTGGTTAGTTCTATATCATACCCATCCTTAGTACCGTCTCTATCCATGCTTGTGAGCATGATATCTCCGGCTCCGCGCTCCTCTGCTTCCATTGCCCACTGTATCGCATCTATACCTGTAAATTCCCTTCCGCCGTAGAGTGAACATTCAAACCAGCACTCACCCTGTGGAGTGTCAACCATTTCCCTGCCCGCCTCACGTCCATATCTACGTTTGGCATCGATCGCTATCACACAAGCCTGTGTCCCGAAGTATTTTGAAATTTCATGAATCAGGTCAGGGTTCTTTATTGCAGCCGTATTGACCGAGACCTTATCAGCTCCGGCATTAAAGGCAGTCCTGGCATCCTTCAGACTTCTGATACCGCCGCCAACCGTAAGCGGCATGAACACGTTCTCAGATGTCTTTTCAATCACCTTGGACATCGTTTCCCTTCTTTCATGTGATGCAGTAATATCCAGAAAGATCAGCTCATCTGCACCCTGTTTATCATACTCCTTTGCCAGTTCCCAGGGTATGCCTGCATATCTGATCTGTTTAAACCTGACCCCTTTTACGACCCGTCCGAAGGGAACCCCAAGATCACAGTCAAGACACGGAATAATCCTTTTTGCTAACATCTGGTCATCTCAACAAAATTTTTAAGGATAACAAGCCCTTTACTGCTTGACTTTTCCGGATGGAACTGGACCGCATGGATATTATCCTTTTCTACAACTGCAGCCAGGTCCACACCATAATCAGTTGTTGCAGTGATAGTGTGCTTATTTGCAGGCACGCAGTAATATGAATGCACAAAATAGAAAAAATCACCATCATTGATCCCTGAAAGTAGGTCCGAATCGCAGCGGATCCGCAGCTCGTTCCATCCCATCTGTGGAACCCTGACTCCCTGTGGCAGACGAATAACATCTCCTGTAATAAGTCCGAATCCTGCACAGTTGCTCTCCTCACCCCAGTCAAACAGAACATGCATTCCGATACAGATCCCGAGCATAGGTATACCGTCGTGTATTACGTCGAACAGTTCATCTGCAAACGGTTTTAAGTTGTTCATTCCATCGCCGAATGACCCAACTCCCGGAATAACAACTGCATCAGCACCTGAAAGTTTTGCACTATCTGATACAATGACCGGGTCTCCATTGACATTCATCAATGCATTATAAATACTGCGCAAGTTTCCCATCCCATAGTCAATTATTGCAATCATAATCGCTTGAACTACCATTATGTTTATTAAATGATCGATGAGGCAGCACTACTTCTTTGTTTAGCGTATAGGAAAGTATAAACGCATTTCAATATCGATATAGGTAATTTTCTTAGTTTCAATCAAATCTTTTGACAGGATTTACAGGATATACAGGATTGGATCGTATCCTGTCAATCCTGTTTATCCTGTCTGAAATTTTCATTTTCTTGAATTGCTTTACTTTTTGTGCAACATTCTTGACCACCTCCACACCAATAAATTTTAAAATATGTCCGGAGAAATATTTATATAATATGCAGTAGGCTATCGTGTAGTGATACCAATGAAATATGTAATAGCAATAATACGACCTGAACGGCTTGATGCTGTCAAGCGGGAGCTTCAGGAGGTTGAAGTAAACAGATTGACAGTAACATCTGTTTCCGGTTATGGGGCACAAAAAGGGCATTTGGAAGTATACAGGGCACTGGAGTATGAGGTAAACCTACTTGAAAAGATCAAACTTGACATCGCAGTGAATGACGAGTTTTTAGAACCCACGATCGAGGCAATACAGCGAGGAGCCAAAACCAACAAGAAAGGGGAGATCGGGGATGGTAAAATATTCGTGCTGCCACTTGAGGATGTCATAAGGATAAGCACCGGCGAAATCGGGTCTGAGGCTATTTAGGACGGTAAAAATATGTCTATTGTTGCAGCAGATACTGCATGGGTCCTGATCTCATCAGCACTGGTATTATTCATGCTTCCCGGGCTTGCGCTATTCTATGGCGGGATGGTGCGGCGTAAAAATGTCCTGAGCAGCATGATGCACTCGTTCGTTGCGATGGGTATTATTGCTGTGGAGTGGGTGATAATTGGTTACTCGCTCGCATTCGGGACAGGGAACTGGTTCATAGGCGGATTTGAGCATGTATTCCTGCGGGGGATTGACCTTTACTCGACATCAGGCACTATCCCCACATATGCATTTATTGTGTTCCAGGGAATGTTTGCCATAATAACGCCTGCCCTGATCTCTGGTGCTATTGTCGGGCGTATCAAGTTCAAGTCATACATAGCATTCATCGCATTATGGGGCCTTATTGTCTATGCACCAGTATGTCGCTGGGTGTGGGGCGGCGGATTCCTTACAGGGGAAGCACTTGATTTTGCAGGTGGTACGGTTGTCCACATAACATCAGGTATCTCAGCCCTTGCACTTCTGGTCTTCCTTGGCAAGAGGAAAGGATATGGCCTGGATGCAATTAAGCCGCACAACGTTACTTTCACACTGCTTGGTGTAGGGCTTTTATGGTTTGGCTGGTTCGGATTCAATGCAGGGTCAGCCTTGGCTGCTGATGAGGTTGCAGGACTTGCCTTTATAACAACGTTCATTGCACCGGCAGCTGCAGGACTTTCGTGGATGGCAGCAGAATGGACCCACAGCGGAAAACCAACTGCACTGGGTTTTGCAACCGGAATTTTGGCAGGGCTTGTTGCAATCACGCCCGGTGCAGGTTTTGTTACACCGATGGCTGCACTCCTGATCGGGCTTATTGCAGGAATTGTGTGCTATTGGGCCGTGATGCTAAAAGGTAAGCTTGGATATGATGATTCACTTGATGTGTTCGGGGTTCACGGTGCCGGCGGGATTACGGGTGCACTCTTAACTGGCGTATTTGCAAGTGTGGGGGCTACAGGTCTTTTGCTTGGCAACTCACACCAGTTATTGCTCCAGCTTGAAGGGGTGGTTATTACGATCATCTATGCAAGTGTTTGTACAATCTTGATCGGATTTGTGCTTGACAGGACGATGGGGCTGAAGGTCACTGAGAGCGAAGAAAATATCGGGCTTGACAAGACATGCCATGGAGAGACAGCGTATAACATTTGAAATATATGGTGTCGATTGATACTACAATATTATAAGAGGTAATTAGCAATGAATAAACCAGAACAAGGTGTTCAAGCACCTGGTTCTGGAGGTTGTACATCATTTTGCTATGGACAAATTTCAAAGGATCAGACCATCGAGTTACTCAAAGATGAAATTGACGGTAAGCAGAGGGATTATGATCATTAATATGGACCACACAAAACCTACTTTTGTGACCTCGAACCTCCCTACCTTCGTAACAAATCTTTCCATTATTACCAGCACAACCAGAATAATAAGCATGGCATTGAAGATGGTGATGGGTACACTATGTTCCATAGGCAAATAGTCTGCAAAAGATTCAAAGTTGGACCATCTTACGAGAAAGAATGTCAGGGGTATATGGGCAAGACCAATGTAGGCAAAAGTCATGAGGTGCAGTTTTAACCATGATTTCAACCGCTGGTTGGGCTGCAACAGCTCAGTCTCTCTCCCCCTTTCAATACCATACAGTATAAGTACTACGATCAAAAGAGTTACTGCTATGAGTGATGCAATATACCACGGCCAGAAGGCCAGCAGGCCAGGAACCATG
>Ga0255455_1017_pt1 | contig 13078 bp, 15 predicted proteins | sample ANMaggQLBNCT01K7_FD_182627 | JGI IMG/M metagenome (GOLD analysis project Ga0255455, IMG submission 182627) | Sediment cell enrichment communities from methane seep in Santa Monica Basin, California, United Staets - ANME aggregate JGI... | ecosystem: Environmental > Aquatic > Marine > Cold seeps >... | reverse complement strand
AGGGGTTGAAAGGAATAGTAAATTGGGGAGACATCAAACGAAGCGCAGTGTAATCCGGGAGTCGTCATTGTACAGATCGAGAGAATTGATGCCAGGTTAATCGTGCAGTCAATAAAGTTTTAATTGATGGGTCGAAAGATTAATTGCCTAAGAAGAATAAAAAATATTTGGGAGGGACTGCTATGGATGAAACAATGTCTGATTTTCATTTCAAATTGATGTCTTTTAGCTTCAAATTCCGCGATTTTTTCAAACCTCGCAAGAATATATTAGAACAAGCAGACATAAAACCAGGATTTCATGTACTTGATTATGGCTGTGGTCCTGGCAGTTATTTGACTGCTGCTGCGGAATTGGTGGGAAAATCAGGGAAAATTTATGCACTGGATATTCACCCACTGGCAATTCAAAAAGTTAAAACTATTGCGGCAAAGAAGAGATTATCGAATGTAGTAACTATTAATTCTGATTGTAAGACCTAGTTGCCGGATAATAGCATAGATTTAGTCCTGTTATACGATACCTTTCATTCGTTAAGTGACCCAAATAGAGTATTGGAAGAGTTACATCGAATATTGAAAACTGGTGGAATTCTATCTTTCAGTGACCATCATATGAACGAAAATGAGATATTACATGCGGTAATAAATGGAGGATTATTTAAATTTTTTGAAGAAGGCAAGGAGATATATAATTTCATTAAAGAAGACCAATAGCACAAATCAATGTACTCCACCACTAAGATTTAACCCAATTACTCCAATTATTATCAGTCCAAGTGATATTATTTTCAGTGCAGTTACCGGTTCCTCGAACCACAATATTCCCACAGTTGCGATAAGTGCAGTTCCTAAGCCGGCCCATATTGCATAAGCAATACTTACATCCATCTTTTTTAAAGCAAATGTCAATGAACCAAGGCTAAGCAAATACAAGATGATCATTAATATTGACGGGACTGCTTTAGTAAAACCATAGGATAATTTCATGCATGTGGTGCCAGCCACTTCAAAAATTATTGCCATGATCAAATAGGATAGACTCATACACTTACTCTGTGATTTTCACAATAATATCATCGTTCCAATTCCAGCCGCTTCACCAACTCATCCTGACTTGTACAAAGCACGACAGACCTCTCGATCATCAAGTTCACAGTCCCCTCAATTCCAAGCGTCCTGAAATCTGTGCGCAGCCCGTACACAGGCTTATCCAGCGCATGGGCATATCCTATCTCCCACGCCGTGCCTGAATCCACATCCACCCCGTCCAGCACCGCTACCAGTATATCAGCCTTATCAATGGCGGCCACGTTCTTGCTAAAGATGGATTCCTGCCTGGAATCCTGTTCGGAATCACTATCGTTTGAGTGCTCCTGGGGGAGGAAGACACTCATACCTATTTCTTCCAGCTTATCCCTTAGCATGCTATTGAAATCGCATTCGGCATCTGAAAAAAGCGGTGCTGCAAGGTATACATTTCTCATGAAATCTAAATGGTCGCTAAAAGCAAATAAGTTTTCTAAAAGGAATTGAATAGAATAATTTTCAACATCCAAGTCTATAGCTTAGTTCCGGTATTGACCGCAAATAGAAAAAGCAAAAATCAATTTTGTCTGGAGGTTATTTATACTGCAACTTTTGATGATATCAAATTTAGTATATACATGCCTATATAATATAAATAATACAAAAAACTCAATCAGACTTATATAATGTAGCATCATTTTTACCATATATGGCCACACCAACTAAATGGGATACACTACTGTATTTACATTTCACAAATGGTGCCACTTTTAACGAACTGTCAGCAACATTGAGAGTTAACATACTTTTTGAGAACTTGAACAACAGGGTGCTCTACAAACGGCTGGGCGAACTCATTGATGCAGAACTGGTTATCAGGAAAAGGAATACAAATAAAAAACAGACAGTCTATAATATAAACCGCGAGAACCCCATCCTCAATAATTATATGGCATTTTTACTATGGTCAAGGAAAGAAGATCTTGACTATAACATTTTGCTTTCCAAAAGGGCACAGGATATTGTATTTTCCACAATAGGGCGCGGTCCTTCAACTCTTAAAACACTGAATGAATGCACAGGCAATTCAAAAAGTACCCTTATAAAATACATCAGGATACTTGAAAGAAATCGGTTTGTCAAATTAATCAAACAAAAACCCCTATGCATTGACTTTAACCTGAACGATAGGACGCTGTTCTACCTCGCCCTGATGCAGCCTCCCTGCTCCCTGGCAGAAAAGACCGGGAAATATAGCAGACTTATCCATGACATTGATACTATAAAAGAAAGGATTGCAGGTTCAAATGAGCTCATGGAACTGGTTATTACGATGCATGTATATTCAACCACAGTAACTGAGGGAAATACTGCAAATATGGACGATGTGGAAAGGGTAATGAAAGACCTGCCAACAGGGCTTACACCCAGGGAAATTGTAGAGATAAGGAACACCATTGAAGCTGTTAAACATCTGAATAATCATTTTAAAGACCTTAGACCGGACAGGGACCTTGAACCGAATAACGAGAACATAAAATTATATCACCGGATATTGATGAGAGGCCTGATTGACGAATGTGGGGAATACTATGCATCTCCCGGGAAAAGGATTATTGGTTCAAAATTAAAACTTCCGGCCACCATCGAAGAGATCGAATATGAAATTGCAGCGATTGTCAATTTTTATAAGATGTACAGGGAACACTTACATCCCCTGCTACTGGGTGCATTCATACATTTCCTGCTTGTGACAGTTCATCCTTTTAAGGACGGTAATGGCAGGGTCACAAGGATAATACATTCGATGGTACTATTAAAGGCAGGATACCCGCTATTTGTTTTTGACCCTGACATGAAGAACAGGTACTTTGACATGCTTGAAGTGGGACGGCTGGAGAACCTTGATGGATTCATGAATTTTATTCTGGAAGAATACAAGAACGCACTGGAAGCGGTAGCTGACAGGAAGGAGCCTTGGCCGGTGGTGGAGAGCTGAACAATGGCTATAAGAACACAGCTGCACCATGAATCTCTTACCATGCTCACCAAAAGAATAAGTACTAACTGTATCAAAAACATACCATATTAATATCAATAAAATAGTTTATTTGATAATCACCCAAAAATTTCACAATTTGAGGACAGTTGAACTGCACACAATAACTCAGGAGACCTATATTTGTTTGATAAACTGCTTGGAAAAAAGGAACTTGAAGAACACATCCGAACACTGGAAGCACACATTGAACAGTTACGGTCTGAAAATGAATCCACCTCGGCCCGGCTGGCGTCCAAGGACGAAACCACGCGTAAAGCTATATCCCAAAAGCAGGTTGTTGAAGAAGAACTAAACAGTGCAAAGAAGAAAATAGAGACCCTGGAGCATAAAATATCAGTACTTAGCAAAGATGCATCCCTGGATGTTACCTTTAAAAACATCAGTAGTATCCATATTCAATCCATGGCTAAGTATGTCTACCAGATAGGATCCCTGCAGGCGCTGGATAATAGCCTGGTCACAGTATACCTCCAGCCCGGGCAATCACTTTCAGACCTTGAAAATGGACGTGATCTACTGGAATCCCCTGGACATGAAACCATGGGTCTGGTTGATAAGATCGCTTCACCTTCAGGCGTTGCGGTTTTCTATGATACGCTCGGCATGGTAAGGGAGGCTGTGGCACCGTTTTTACCAGTGGACATATCTTTCCTGCAAATGGATGTCAGGTTTGATACCGCACCCTTGCAGGAACTTATGGATCAAAAGGTAAACCTCTGTGTTCTCCTTGCTCATGCAGGTGAGTCATTTATTGGCATTACAGATAATCCGGGATCATTTGCAGACTACCAGATCGTAAGAAGCAGCGTTAAGGGAAAGCATACCAAAGGCGGCTGGAGCCAGCGAAGGTTCGAGCGGCTGCGGGATGAAGATATACTACATCATGTAAAAAAGGTGAAAGATGCGCTAAAGAAGATGGTTGACGGATCTGGTACTGAAATTACTTTTATATTAACAGGGGGAGAGTCCAGGCTGGTATCTGAGATATTGGCGGATTTTGATTGTCCGGTAGTGGATAGAAGGTTTGATGTGGCAGTTGATAAGAAGATGGTTGATAGAATATTGAAGGAAGTATGGTCTTCAAAACGGTATGGGATATTATAAGTCAGGAATAACACTCTATTGGCTTATATTTGTTAATATCTTCTCCGTCAGGGTGTAACCGTTCCTTAACTTGGGCCTTTAGATAGGCTTCCACACAGGCTCTGGATAACTGATAATCTCTATTCTATTTGGAAATATCCTGATCTCTCGAAGAACTCAGGTTTATTAAATTGGTTGCAAAGTTATACTTTTATAGATGCAGACATAAAGTACAAGTGGGTGAGAGCAATGGAAACCATTTAAGAGGGCACTTTTGCAGGTATTGTTGCAGATGATCTTGCATCATTCCATGATCCTTCTGTAATGCCCGAAATCCATAAGGCATTTGAGGAGGGGAGAATTGATGATCCATTTGTAGATGAGGATGAACTCGAAGATGTAATAAATGGTGTTTTCTATGATCTCAATGAAGACAATTTCAAGAGAAATACCGTAGATCCACTTGACCATTTCTCAATGAAGAACATCGAACGTCTGCACTTGATTAATTCTAAAGAAAAGGAGGATGAAGATGAAGACGAAGATGAATTTGAGCCAGAGAATAATGTGAGTCACAATAAGAAAAAAATCGGACGAAATGAACCATGCCCCTGCGGCTCCGGTTTAAAATACAAAAAATGCTGTATGGCAGGGTAACTTATTAAATGATATATATTTTTCTGGAGTTTCCGAAAGATCTTTAGTTGGCGATTATATTATCCAAAACACCAAAAACTGAATAAACGAAAATATAATACATCTTCGGAACAAATATGTTCCATATGGAACAAAACATATCATTTGAGCTCGTAGACATCTTACTGGGTGAGGAAATGCATACAAGGGCATTGGCCAAAAGGCTCAACATTAACCACATGACAATATTAAGGTATCTGGCTATGAAGAAATAAAACATGTCCTGAATGAATTGGGACAATTCACAATATTTTACAATCCCCTTCCAGTTCAGTCATCCTGGTACATCTTAAGTGTGATCAGCACCAGTGCAACCACAGAAACCCTCCATTCACCCAGCTCAACCCTCCCAAGCACCCAGTCCAGGGACCCGCCCACATCCCCGGACCTGCCGTCAAGGATCAGTGATTGTACAACCAGACAGGAAGTAGCCGTGTACCTCCAGTTATCATCCGTGCACTGCGCCAACAGCCACAAAGAATTGCACTGGATCTGGTCGTCCGTGCCTTTGGCATCCTGGTGTATCAGTGCCGAGTTTATCAGGGCGATAGTGCCCGGGTGCATCCATTTCCCTGAAAAGTTATCAAGCAGCCACTTCACCCCCTGCCGATTCTGCCTGCCCATGATCCCAAGCGCGATAAGGGCATAACAGGTGTCATACACATCATCGTTCCACGAACCACTGTCCGATTGCATTTCCTCCAGCCAGTCCACCGTATCCTCACAGGAAATCCCGCATCCCACAAGAGCGACACAAGCCCTGGCAGTATCCCGCACCGGATTGCCTGATTCCCAGTGCTCGCCTGACCTGGCATGCTGCAGCCACTCAATTGTCGCGCTGGCATCCCGACCCCACAGGCACAATGCCTTTGCTATCTGTGACGCCTCTTTAACACTGGTGATCTGCACACTCCCCAGCCAGTCAAGGGCACGTTTCGAAAAGTCAGTTATTCTTTCAGGATACATTACACAATATTCCGGATTCATCAAATTAACAGTATCGATGTTTTTTTATCCTTTGTGACCATAATATGCAAAGACTGTCTGAAACAAAGGAGGCAGACAATGGAAGTAAAAATCGCGCCCCATGTGGACGAAATAATTAGGGCGCTTGGTACAACAGGCACAACAGTAAATCAGGCTATTATTAAAGAAGAACTTACAAGGCTCCTGGAGTTCAAGGTGCCTGTGGAAGAGGCAAAAAGGAGCTTGCTTAAAAAATACGGGAATATCGATATACCTTCCGTGAAAAAACTATCCGAGCTTGGCGCAGGGGAGCGAAATATTGAGGTCACTGCCCGGATTCTTGAGATCAATACCAAAGTCGTTGGCATCAAGGAACAGGAGCGTACCATCTTTATGGGCACCATGGTGGACGAGACCGGGGCACGGAGTTTTACTGCATGGGAGGATTTCGGGCTTGAAAAAGGAGATGTGGTCAAGGTCACTAACGCCTATGTCAGGATGTGGCAGGGCATGCCAGAGATTAATTTCGGTGCCAGATCGAAAGTTGAGAAATTAGACTCTAGCGCTTTAGAACCGCTCCTGTCAAAAGACCTGGAACGCCCTGTCCTGCTGGCAGAGCTAAAAGAGGGCGAACCTGCCGTTCATACTGTAATAAGGATAATGGAATCTGCTCAGCAGGAGATCAACACAAAGAACGGGCCCAGGACCATAGTAACAGGGACAGCAATAGATAGCACTGCCAAACTCCCCTTCACTTCATGGGTACCATCTCCCGAGCTTACGGCCGGGAATACAGTAGAGATCAAAAATGCATATATGAGGTCATGGCAAGGTATTCCTACTATCAATATGGGAGAATTCACTTCGGTCAGTCATTCAGAAACTCCAATAGATGACAGTGATATTGTCATGGTAATGGACCACGTCCCAATCAGGCTTGATAAAATAACTGACAGGGACGGAGCTTTTGATGTAAGTATAGAAGGCAACATAATCTCTGTCAGGCCCGGTTCAGGGCTTATTACCAGGTGTCCTGAATGCAATAGGGTGATACAGAAGAACATCTGCCGAGTCCATGGTTTGGTAAAAGGCAGGAACGATATGAGGATAAAGTACATACTGGACGACGGTACCGGGGCCCTGACCGTAGTACTTGGTGCAGACCTTACCCAAAAGGTTACTGGCTATTCTATTGAAAAAGCCAGGGAAATTGCCGGTGCGGACATGAACCTGTCTGTTGTTGAGGAAAAGATCAGGGGAAAGCTTATGGGACTGAGCATGCGAATGAGAGGTAATATGACCAAGGGCGAATACGGGATCACACTGGTGGCATCCGATGTAGAGGTAACTGAGATCAACCCTGCTGCCGCTGCCGCAGACCTGGTCAAAGAGATGGAGGGTGCGATTCATCATTCACCCGGGCAGGGGGATAGTGGCCCATGGTAGAGAGGGAGGTTGCCTGGAGGGTCTTTGCCCATGAGTTCATTCATTCGGATTATTTCTTTCATGACGGGGATGAGTTCTCTCCCAATTACCTGGTCACTCCCACCGGTGCCAGGGTGAACCGGCTGTACTTTGTGGGTGTACTGACCGAGATCGATAATCTTGGTGCAGGTGAGGACATGTGGAGGGCAAGAGTGTCTGACCCCACCGGTGCTTTTTCTGTGTATGCTGGACAGTACCAGCCGCAAGCATCAGTATTCCTGTCAGGACTGGATGTGCCCTGTTTTGTGGCTATAACAGGCAAGGCCAGGACCTATGAACCAGAGGACGGGACTATATATACTTCGGTAAGGCCGGAAGAACTCAACACTGCAAACGACAGCATAAGGGACAGGTGGATAGTTGATACTGCCCGGCTGACATATGAGCGCATAGGATTGGTCAGGTCTGCCATGGATTCAGGTCTTAAGGGTGATGAACTGACAGACATGCTTGTTCAATCCGGTGCCAGTCCAAAACTTGCCAATGGCATACTCAGGGCCGTTTCTCATTACACTGACCTGGACAAATACCTTAATACTCTATCAGGTGTGATCGTTGATGCATTGAAGAACCTGACATCTGATGACCAGTACCCATCTCCTGGGACCGGGATTTCACACGCTATGGAAGAGGTTGCCAGAAGCAAGCCGGCAGAAGATATGGTGAAAGAGACACCTGCCCGGTATTCTATAGAGGATACACAGCCTGCCCAGTCCCCAGAACCTGCACAACCTACACAATCACCACAGCCTGCCCGGTCCACAGAACCTGCACAATCTACACAATCACCACACATTGTCCAGTCCACAGAACCTGAAAATGCCCGGGTGGCGGGAAAAGAGATCGACGATGGAACAACAGATAGTGAGCCCGCCAGACCTGAAGAGGATAAGCCCGAACCTGATGAGATGGTCTATGAACTGATGGGTATAATGGATAAAGGGAACGGCGTGCCTGTCACTGAACTGGTGGATGAATCAAAACGAAGTGGTCTTACCGATGAACAGGTTGACGGTGCTGTGAAGACATTGATGTCAGAAGGCAGGTGTTACGAGCCCAGGATAGGTGTACTTCGCAGAGTATGAAAGGGCAAATAAGAACAAACATTTAATATTTTATCATACATCTTAAAATCAAGAAAATGCTCACTTCGTTCGCATTTACTTGGAGTACATAATCTTATAGATAATATACATTAAAAAAAGTTTCATAATATCCCGTATATCAGGTGAAATAATGAAATCTGTTGAGGAAATTCTTAAAATAATCAGTGAAAAAGACGTCAGGTTTGTAAGGCTGCAGTTCGTGGATATACAGGGTATCGTCAAGAACGTGGCCATACCAGTGTCCCAGATCGAAAAGGCACTGGATCAAGGGATATCCTTTGATGGCTCGTCCGTTGAAGGCTTTGTCAGGATAGAAGAATCTGACATGGTCTTAAAACCGGATATTGATACCTTCCAGATACTACCATGGAGCCATGATGGTAACAGTGCCAGGATGATATGTGATGTCCACCTGCCGAACGGTGAACCTTTCGTTGGCGACCCCAGGTATGTGCTCAGGCGTGCCATGGAAGAAGCGGCTTTAATGGGTTTTGAGATGAATACCGGACCTGAACTTGAATTTTTCCTGTTTGAGAAAAAAAACGGACGCCCTACTACTATTCCACACGACTCTGCAGGGTATTTTGACTTCGGGCCTGTGGACCTGGCAGAAAATATTCGAAGGGAGATCGTGGTCGCACTGGAAGGCATGGGATTCGAGATAGAGGCCTCACATCATGAGGTTGCATCAGGCCAGCATGAGATCGACTTCAAATACGGTAATGCCCTTATCACGGCTGACAATGTGGTGACCTTTAAATATGTCACCAGGACAATTGCCAATAATATGGGATTGCATGCCACATTTATGCCCAAACCCCTGTTCAGTGAGAACGGCAGCGGCATGCACATCAACATTTCCCTGTTCAAGGATGGACAGAACGCTTTTTATGACCCTGATAGCAAATATGGCATCAGTGATATTTTAAGATACTTTATCAGCGGAATTTTGAAACATATTAAAGCTATTACTGCGATCACCAATCCTACTATCAACTCATATAAGAGATTAGTACCAGGGTATGAAGCACCTGTATATGTTTCATGGTCAGGGGCAAACCGGAGTTCGCTTATCAGGATACCTATGGCCAGGGGGTCGAGCACAAGGATAGAATTGCGCAGTCCTGATCCCTCCTGTAATCCATACCTGTCCTTTGCAGTCATACTTATGGCAGGACTGGATGGTATCAAGAATAAGATCGACCCAGGTCAACCGGTAGAGGATAATATTTACCAGATGAATGCAGAAGAGCGCCTCAAGCGAAATATCGATTCACTGCCAGGAACTCTCAGGGATGCACTGAACGAACTGGAAAGTGATGAGCATTTAATTAAATCCCTGGGTTCCCATGTTTTTAATAACTTCATGAGGCTGGGCCGTGCCGAATGGGAATCATACAGGATACAGGTACATGACTGGGAAATCCAGCGGTATATCAACATCATGTAAATAAGGTCTAAGTTATGAACACTTCAACTTCTGACCCCCAGGTGCAGCGAAAACTTATAGAGATTTTAAGGATTATCACCGAAAGTGATGGTGCTATCGGTGCTCGCATCATTGCTGACAAAATGAGGGAAAGAGGGTACCAGATAGGTGAGAGGGGGGTCAGGTACCATCTGAGGATACTGGACGAAAGGGGGCTGACCGCCAGGGAAGGATATTCCGGACGGGTCATTACCGAGAACGGATTGCAGGAACTGGAAGATGGACTCATAGGCCACAGGGTGGGATTCATAATCACCGCCATTGATGAACTGGTCTATAATACGGACCTGGATGTGGATACAGGGGAAGGCAACGTGATCGTGAACATGGCTCTGATCGATAAGGATGATTTTGATGATGCTATTGAGATTATTGCGGCAATAAACGAAACCCCGTACTCCATAAGCCCATATATCCAGGTTATTGAAGAGGACGCTATTGATTACAGGGTGCCGAAAGGGAAGGTGGGCATTGCTACCGTGTGCAGCATAACAATTGACGGGATACTGGCAAAGAACGGGATACCTGTAAACACGAAATACGGAGGCCTTATACAGATTGAGAACGGGACCCCTACCACGTTTTCAGATATGCTGTTATACAGCGGCACCACTATTGATCCGATGAAGATATTCATCAACAGGAGAATGACTTCGGTACTGGACGTGCTTGAGACAGGAAACGGTAAACTCCTTGCAAACATGAGGGAGATACCTGCTTCAGCTAAAGAGCATGCTATTGAGGTCCTTGACAAGGCCAAAGGTATAGATATCGACGGCCTGATCGGAATCGGTAAGCCCGGCAGTTCAATATTCAAGGCTCCTGTTGGCCCGGGAAAGATAGGATTGCCCATATACGCTGGCCTGAACTGTATTGTGGCAATAGAAGAAAGCGGTATTGATGTGTCGGTATTCCCCATATCCAGGATGGCTAATTATAAGAATATGACACGACTGTAGTTCTTCTATGGAAATCCGGGAAGGTTTACCAGACGATCTTGGAAGATTGATCGATTTCATGGAACTGGTCGACCATGAGTTTGTCCCGCCCCTGTCCTTGCGCCCGGGCGGTATATACGACAGGGTATCGGGTACTCTTGCTAAGGTGGATTCTAATTTTCTTATTGGTGAGTCAAATGGAAGAGTGGTTGGTGCCGTGGGATACAGGAAGAACTGGAATGGGATAGAAGAAGTAATGGGGGGGGCATATATTTCATTCATTGCTGTTCATCCCGGGTACAGGGGGCAGAATATCGCAAGGTTGCTGGACCGGGCACTGGCAAAAAAACTATGGTCTGACTGGATGACTCATGTCAACGTCACCACATGGTCCACAAACCCTGGTGCATACCGGATGTACCAGCAGCTTGGTTATGTCGTCTCAAAGACCTTGGAAGACCACCGTGGCTCTGGCGTGGATACTATCTATTTCAGGAAAAGTTTCAAGTGAACCGTGATATCATGCAAGGGCTTTTTTTATCAGGCTGGCATATACTGAACTGTCTACTGACTTTCCGGCCCATACCCGCTTCACATCACAGTTGTGGATAATGGCGGTCAGGGGCACTTTTTTATCTTCGTCCGGTGCGCCCTGGAAGAGCACTTGGTAAAGGGCTCCGGCCGGACTGTCTTCGCTTATCTCGAATATGGATATGGAATCACCGTACTTCTCATCCACGACCCGGATGTTGGCCTCATTGGCCAGGCATATCTTGCAGGTATCCTCTCGCTGGCGATCACGCATGATGTTCAGCAAAACCGGTTTTTGAACTGCGCAGATGGCTTCTACCACCTGCTTTAGAGGTGCATATCGTGACTCGACCAGGTTATCCACACTGTCCCCTAACTGCTCCATGACCTCATCACTGGATATGGAATGCTTGGCGGCAAGTGATTCTACGAGCCTGGTTTTGAAGGATTGTCTATGTTCGTCAAGTATTTTTTGCAGGTCCAATGATATCACGCATCTGGTATGGATGTATTGATAGAAATCCCATTATATAAATAAATTGCAGGAAAAGTCTGATAACGCTAAAAGGATTTTTCTGTACCTTCATTGGAATGGATCTTCAATAATACCACACTAGACTTATATAGTTTTTTAAATATTAAATACACTGTAAATGTCTGATAGTACTACACAAGATTCCGCCAACAGCAGCCTTGAAGTAAATGTGGAAATGGATATCCGGGATTCCCATTTCATTTACACCCAGACTGTTAACTCATCAAAGAAGACCCTGGACTACGACTACAAACGGTGCAACGGCTGCGGGATATGTATCGATGTATGCCCTGCAAATGCGATAGAGGCAGGCCCGCTCTTTGAGATAGCTACAGGTATGGACGCACCGCCGGTGATCATCGACCAGACCAAATGCACCTTTTGCGGCATGTGCGCATCCTTCTGTCCGGTAAGGGCTATCAGGATGGACATAGACGGCCAGGATATACTTGATAATCCCGATTTCTCAAAACTGGATTCAACGGTGGTTATCAATGAGAAATGCCTGCCCTGTATGTTGTGCGAAAAAGCCTGCCCCCAGGAAGCTATCAAACTGGAACTCACTTTTCCCACAAAGGAAGAAGTAGCCCCATTCAAAGAAGGGCAAAAAGGTGAGATCGCAGTGGATATGGACAAGTGCAACTTCTGCGGCATGTGCGCACATCTCTGTCCTGCCTTTGTACTAGTGGAGCAAGAGCCAACGCCTGATAACCCTGTACCGTTCCAGGACCTGCTCATCGACCTGGATAAGTGCGACTACTGCAGGATATGCGAGGATTTCTGCCCTGAGGATGCCATCAGGGTGGAAGGGAAACTGGAGGCACCTGTGCCCAAGATATCAGGTACTGTGACTATTGATGACGAAAAGTGCAGCAGGTGCGGCTGGTGTAAGGCTGTCTGCCCTTATGAGGCAGTGGATATAATAAAACCTTTTGAAGGGGAGATAGAACTTATCGAGAACAGGCTGGCTGATTGTGACCCTGTGGGCTGCCATGGATGTTTCAATGTATGCCCTGCACATGCCTGGTATGTGCCGCCTGATAAGAAAATTGATGTGAAAAAGGATTACTGTATTTACTGTGGAGCATGCGAGAAGGCCTGCCATGTGTATGCAATAGATGTAGAACGCTCTGATGTGAAGCACACTGAAGTAAGGGAT
>Ga0255455_1015_pt1 | contig 13270 bp, 12 predicted proteins | sample ANMaggQLBNCT01K7_FD_182627 | JGI IMG/M metagenome (GOLD analysis project Ga0255455, IMG submission 182627) | Sediment cell enrichment communities from methane seep in Santa Monica Basin, California, United Staets - ANME aggregate JGI... | ecosystem: Environmental > Aquatic > Marine > Cold seeps >... | reverse complement strand
GTTCCCGATCACTTCATCATTGTTAGCCGAGATAGTAGCAACCTGGGTGACCTTATCCTTGCCTTTTACTTCCTCACTTTTGGATTTAATATCTTCAACCACAGCTTCAGTGGCCTTGTCTATGCCCCGTTTTATCTCAATGGGGTTGGCCCCTACAGTGATATTCCTCATGCCCTTATGAAGGATGGCCTGGGTCAGCAGTGTAGCGGTGGTTGTACCATCACCGGCCACATCCTGGGTTTTGGTAGCTACTTCCTTGACCAGTTTGGCCCCCATGTCCTCATACGGGTCTTCCAGGTCTATTTCCTTGGCTATAGTGACACCGTCATTTGTAATTGTGGGACTGCCAAAAGGTGATGATAGCACCACGTTCCTGCCCTTCGGACCCAGTGTTATCTTTACAGTATTGGCAAGCTGGTCCACTCCCCTCATCAATGCATGCCTTGCATCATCATCAAAAATTAATTGTTTTGCCATTTATGTTCACCTACTCAAGCTTTGCGATTATGTCGCTTATATCGATTATGAGGTATTTTTCCCCGTTCATTTCCAACTCATCTGTACTATATCCTGTGTATAGTATCAGGTCACCTTTCTGTACAGGCAGTTCATTATCATCGCTGCTAGTGCCTATTTCCACGACTACTCCCTGTTTTTTCTTTTCTTTTGCAGTCTCTGGAATGTAGATTCCACCAGTAGTCTTTTCTTCTTCTTTCACTGGTTTGATTAAAACTCGCTCACCGATTGGTTTTATATTCATAGATTTACCTCTATCGAAAATTTGTTATAGAATAATGTTGCGAAACGCATCTTCATTGTTTGCAGTTCTATAAATAGATTGCGATACATTCACTTCTAAAGCACACAGTTATTTTTACCAAAGAAAAAGTTCAACATCACCTACAGCACGGCCAGTGTGAATAACAGGAATCCTACTGTAAGCATTATCGTGGAGTGCTTCAAACCAGATAAGATACTCCCTTCTCCCATGACCCCGGCGATAAGCCCTGAACATACACCCTGTATTACAGCTGCATGGAAGAACAACCTGTTGAATACATTAAGGTCAAACTCCTGCATGAAACCCCCTCCCTGCATGCCGGATGCAGTCATTTGCTCGGCCGCATTTGCCATTTCAGTAAGGAATGTGGTAGAGATAACATATACGACACCAACGAAAACCATGAATGAGATATAGATGATCACGATATAGATCAGCATATTAGTGGAACGTTCTTTTTGCATTTCCTGTTCAAATGCTGCATCCCTTGCAGCAACCAATAATACTTCACCCACATCACCGCTGGATTCATTAGCCTTAGTGATAAGAGTAATAGCTCTTACCACAGTATGGGTCCTGATACGGTTCGAAAAACGGGCCAGTGAGTTGTTGATATCAAGACCCCAGTCAATATCTTTCCAGACAAGTCTGATATGCTTACTCAAATGGCCGATCTTGGACCGTGCCATCAGGGCAATGGAATCCCGAAGTGCCATTCCGGTCTCGTTGGTGCTGGCAAGTTTTTTAAGGAACTCCGGAATCTGGTTCTGCATACGTTTTTCCTTGAAATTCTTTATTTCATGGAAGAACGCCAGTGGTACGATAATTATATAGATGGCATATACAATACGGTCATCAATAAAATCTATGAAATCCGGTGCTTGTAAAGCACTAAGTACGGAAGCGATCAGGAGAATTAAAGCAATTGGACCTGTAATCACAAGAATGTTTGTCGGTTTTTCCTTAATACTTTTCAATGGGTCCTTGAGTACTTTTCTAAAGGCAAGTCTCTTTCTTGATTTTACAAATGATTTGAAATTTTCAAATTCAGGGTCGCCCTCAGGTGGGATTTCTATCTCATCCGGAAGAAGTTTTTGTGTGGGGAGTAAAGGTGGTTCCCCTGTAGCACCAGGAGTCATGATGCCAATCATGAAAACGAACATGAACGAGCCCACAGGTATCACCATATAAACAATAGCATACAGCATGATCAGGGTATCCGAACCCATAACACTCATCATGACGCCCATGATGATAATGAACAAAGGTCCTGCTACAAAAGCTGTGACATACGACTCTGCAATAAGTGCAAGGGTCTCAAGGAAACCTTTCTGTTCATATTTTGCTGACTGGGCGTACTGTTCGGATTTGTCCCTGAAGTATGATGGAATATCACCGCCGCTGTCTATAACTGTCAGCAGGTTATACATCAGATCCTGGAATTTATCAGATGGTGTGAGTTCACTGATATTATGTAGAGCAGTCCTGAGGTCGTTACCGAAATAGTCCATGTCCCGGAGTATCACTTCTGCTTCTCTTGACACCTCACCGTAAGTATACCTGCTGGCACTCAGTGCCCTGAACAGTTCAATGATGTTCATACCGCTCCTGCTTAGCGCATACATGAAAGTGACAGCAGCAGGAAGGTCACGGTTAATGGCACCTTTACGCTCACCTACCCGGAATTTGGGATACATCAGGAACAAAATAAGTGTGGTGCCTCCAAGGGCCAGTGTAAGGAATATGAAAATAATAGCACCCACTATCAATTCCTTGAAATCAAGTATCCAGGCCGTTTTCGGGCCGAAGGTGAGATTCGTGATCTGCTCAGGCAGGCCTATTACTACGGTAACAATAAATGCAACAATCACCCCCAGTATGGCACCAACTAACCCGGCCAGGACCGAATAGAATATTATATTGGACAGGTACATCTCGTATGACATTGCCATACGGGCCTGATTGAGCTCTTTTTTCAGGTTGTAATACTGATCTCCCCGTTCTTTCATTTTGTCGCCCAGTATGATAAAGGGCGTCATTTTCAATTTGTGGAACAGGTATTTTACCTTTTTAGAGTAAACATCAAAGATAGACTCTTTACTTTTAGATGCTTTTTCAAGCTGGGGCCCGGCATTGACATCGTCCATGATCTGACACGATTCTTTTTTTAAAATCGGTTATTCTTTTATCTTTAATTTATTCAATACTTTCTCAGGATCAATGGAATATTCATAGATGATGGTAGATACTGCTTCGTAATCGGTGATATGATTCCTTGACAGGAATTCAAGCACTTTCTCCCTGTATTTTAATTCTCTGCGTACTTCCTGGATATTCCATGCCCTTTTGACCATGATATCATTTACTGCCTTGGATTCACCCACTTTCTGGAATGTATCTGTCATAGAATCCCAGTTGAAAATGTCATTGGTACGGATGTTCCTGGTCTGTGGATCAATATCAATGATCTCCACCATTTTTGTATTTCTCCTGACCCTTTTACCCTTGGTATAGGTCTGTGTCTGAATGCTGATTATGTTCAGTGCCTGGATCATACTCCTGGGTACACTGATCGGTGGATTCTCAAGCCTGTGGATGGCAGATTCCACTGAATCGGCGTGCATAGTGGAGAAGGTGGTGTGACCCGTACTCATGGCCTGGAAAAGGGTGAGTGCTTCTTTACCCCTTACCTCACCTACAAGCAGGAATTCGGGCCTCTGTCGCAGGGCAGCTTTCAAGAGTTCGTACATATCTACGGCACCTCTTTCATCGGCTGTGAAAGCATCTCTGGTAATAGAAGGTATCCAGTTGGGGTGCGGAAGTTTTAATTCCCTGGTATCTTCCAGGGATATAACTTTGGCCTGCCTGGGGATGAACAGCGAAACGGCGTTAAGAGATGATGTTTTACCTGATGCGGTACCGCCAGCAAAGACGAGGCTCTTGTTATTCTCGATGCACAGCCACAGGTATGCCATGGTCTCTGAACTGAATGTCTTCCAGTTGATCAGGTCGATAGGTGTCAGTGGCACGTCACCGAACTTCCTTATTGTGAATGTACCGCCGCGGGCAGTGACATGTGTGCTCAGTGTCATCTGGATACGTGAGCCGTCAGGCATGGTCGCATCGATCAATGGTTCGGCAACAGAAATGTGTTTTCCACTGCGTTGTGCCAGCTTTATAATGAACGAGTCCAGTTCATCCTGGGTATATACAACATTGGTAGCAATATTGGTATACTGCTTGTGGTACAGGTACACGGGTACATCGTGACCGTTACAGGATACATCCTCGATCCTGTCATCTTTCTGGATCGCATCTATATATCCAAAACCGGTAAAATCACGTATTACATAATATAGGATCTTTTCAAGCAGCGGAGGAGTCAGTTCAATGGCATAATCCCTTACCAGCTCTTTGACTTTCGTGGTCAGGACCAGGTTCTTATCATCGTCGGATATTACTTCTTCCACAAGTAGTACATCCCTTAGACGGTCCTTGATCTCTTTAAGGAATATATCCTCAAAACGTGACAGTGCGGGCTCTACTACATAGTATATATTTTCTTTTCTTTCTATGTTGTTCAGGATTACAACAAAAGCATAAGGCTCGTTCACCCAGTATCGTTCTACCTCTTCATGTTTGTCCAGTCCACCAAAAGTAACGAGGGGCCCGTGAATATCCGGGTCATAATCTTCAATTTCTTCAAGATCTTTAGCAAAGTAATTCTTAACACGTTCAAGAGCAGAGATATTTTTCTTTTCTTCCATTGCCAATTCATGCTTTTCTTTAATGGATCTGATTCTTGTTTCAACGTCACTTGCAAGCTGTTCTTCCATTATATCTTTAACAATGTCTCTTTCGCTTTTCCGCTCCCCTGAAGCAGGTTCCCTAACTTCCATCTTTCGGTCTTCGATTTTTTCGCTAAGTATATCAGTGAGTTCGTCCTTTCCATCTGAGAGCTTGTCTATCAGGTCGGAGGTTGGAATTTTTTCATTGAGCTTTAAGGATTGAAGTGATTCATCTTCCAGTGTTGCTTCCTTTTCCAGTGTTGCTTCCTTTTCCAGTGTTGCTTCCTTTTCCAGTGTTGCTTCCTTTTCCAGTGTTGCTTCCTTTTCCAGTGTTGCTTCCTTTTCCGGTGTTGTTTCTTTTTCCGGTGTTACTTCTTTTTCCGGTGTTACTTCTTTTTCCGGTGTTGTTTCTTTTTTCGATGTTGCTTCCTTTTCCGGTGTTGTTTCTTTTTTCGATGTTGCTTCCTTTTCCGGTGTTGTTTCTTTTTCCGGTGCTTCCTCTTCCCTCACCTCTCTATCGAGGTTTTCATCCTTTAAAGCTCTTAAATCCTGAATTCTTTCAAGGAGCTTGTCCAGATCGGGCGCTTCTTCAGCTTCATTTAATGTTTCTTCATCAGTAAACCCTGCTTTCAGGTTTTCTATAATAGTACTTAACTTGTCAATATCCTCTGATACATCTACAAGTTCCGAGTTTTTATCATATGCACTGAACAATATCTGCTTGAATTCATCAATTCCAGGAGTATCCTGGTCAGAAAATGCAGAAAAATCCTCTTCAAGCTTATAGAGTTTATCAGATTGTTCACCAAGCAACCTGGATCTTTCTTTGATCGTGTTGGCCAATTCTTCGATATTTATTGATGAATCTTCTGTGGCTAAAGATACTACAAAATCCGTTATATCGTCATCATTGGGATTTATCAGGCTCTTCAGGAATTGGTGTATTTTTCCATCCACATTTTCATCCATTTGAAATCATCTCAATTTTATGGAAAATATAGGTTCGGGCAAAATTAACCCAAACTATTTTTGAATATATTCTATACTGTGGGGTCATATCTTCAATCTCTTGAAGTCTTCGATGTCACGCGTCAGGCGGGTGAGTTCATCGTCTGTCAAAGCCATTCTATTCCTCACTGTCGTAAGTTCATTTTCAAGTTGTTTAATTCTGATATTCATCATGTACACCAGGAAAAACGCAATGGTCAAGATTAACAAAAGAACTCCTGTCAAGACGCTCATTTTTTTATTTGCCTCCGAACAGAACTCTTGCCAGCCTTCCTACGAACCCCTCCTCATTTTCTTCCTCACCTTCCACAGGTTCAATAAAATCATTGCCTGATACACGGGCTGCTAATCGTTTGAATGCAACAGCTGCAGGGGAGTTTGGCGTTTTGATGACGATTGGTGTTTTGAACGCAGCCGATCGCCTTACATTTGAATCTTCGGGCACCATTTCAATGACTTCCACACCCAAAAGGTCGGCTACTTTTTGCCTGTTTATTTCTGTTCGCTCCATTCCAGCCCTGTTGAGGATAGCCCCGCCGATTCCCCCACCAAGCATTTCGGTCAGGACCTTTGTCTTCAAGGCGTCGGCCATGGATGACAATTCGGGATTGACGACCAGAACAACTTGATCTGCAATGGCCAGAGGTATCACACCATCCTTACTGATACCTGCCGGGGCATCGATCAACATGAAATCCATCTCTTCGACGAGTGTGGCCATTATTTCCTGCAACTTTTCAGGGTTTGAGTTCTGGAATCCCTGGAGTGAGATGCCGCAGGGTACGACATATACGCCACCCGGACCTTCATATACTGCTTCCCGCACGTCTGCTTTTCCACTCAATACTTCGTGCAGGGTGACAGGACTTTTTTCAAGGCCCAGCAGGAGGCCAAGGTTTGCCATACCTATATCTGCATCGATTATAACTGTTTTTTTACCAAGGAGTGCAAGCGCAGTTCCCAGGTTGACGGTGGTTGTAGTTTTTCCGGTACCACCTTTTCCAGATGCAATCGTATACACTTTTGCTGCCATTATATAATTCCCCTTTTGTGATTAACCGAAAATATATGCTGATGAGGACGATGAATCATTTATTGTTAAACATGATTGACTTCTGTACTTATTTTTCATTATCGAATATTGAAATCATCTAATTTTCTTGTTGTTAATATTCAAAATCTGTTGTCTGGAATATGCAAAAAGATTGATAATGCCAAGTAAATATTTCAACATGTTCTCAAGTTCACCTCACAAATCATCATCATTGTACTAATGATAATGATGGTGCCAATATATTCATTCTGCCAATATATATAAGTATCGTCGTGTATTACGATTCATTTTAATTTAGTCTGATCTTTTGAACAATAAAGAACCGCAGATACACGCAGATGTACGCCGATTTCGCTTGCAGTATCCGCGTTACCTGCACGCCTTTTGAGCGTAGCGGGCACTGTACTCCGCAGGAGGTGAGTGTATCAGTGGTTAATAGAACTGATTAATGAGTGTAGCCAGAAAATAATAAAAAGTCTCTTTATTGCAATATTAATCTTGCCTGTATTTTCTGCATTTAACCTGATGCAACTGGTACGAAATCAAATCCTGGCCAAAATCTTACATATCGATAATATCCAGCAATTCCCTGAAATCTGACAGAATATAATCGGGTTGTGCAGCCAGTATGACCTCCTCTGCATCCTTGGTCCCATAGCCTGCCAGTGCCGTAACCATACCAGCCGCCTTTGCGCCTTTTATGTCCCGCTCAACACTGTCTCCCACGAACAGCACTTCTTCCGGGGATAGTTTCAATTGCCCAAGCGCATATTCGAATGGAAGTCCTCCCGTTTTCGGTGCACCACTATCATCCCTGGTAATCACATGGTCAAAGAAATGCTGCAATCTCATGGCACACAGCCGCTGCCATCCCTTAAGCCTGGGCGCATCAGTCAATATACCAATAACAAGCCCCGACTTTATAAGTTTGATAAGGGTAGGCACCACATAGGGATACGGCTCCAGGAACGAGGGCTTGGTGCGCATGTATGCATTAACACCAGCCGCCAGGATGCGCTCATCCACCTGGCCGAACCTTCGTTTCAGGAATTCACTAAATGCATTGTCTGATTCGATCCCCACCTCATAGTACGTTTCGAAAATACTTCTGAAAGCTTCATCAGGGTCCATGTCAAGCCCCTGGTCGATCATGGCTCTTATAGCCATGTTCACTGCCATATGCTTCATTTCAGAAAAATCCAGCAATGTATTGTCCAGATCGAACAGGACAGCCTTTATTAACATACTGGATCATTGTATTTCAGGAAACATAAATAAATATTGATTTAAGAACAAATGCTATTACAGATGAATTTAATAATATAATTAATTAGCAAGGATTTGGAAATATGAGGATCGCATGGGGAATTACAGGTGCCGGACATTACCTGTCAGAGAGTTATGAAGTATTCAGGAAACTTAAACAACGATATCCTGACCTGAAAGTATCGATTTTCATATCAGGGGCAGGAGAAGAGGTCCTGAAAATGTACGGCCTGTCAGGATCACTGGATAGTATAGCCCCGGGTGGGTACATGGAAGAGATTTTCCTTGAAAAGGACCAGGGTAAAAGTTATCCAAAGGTCGGAAGGTTCCTTATGGATAAATACGACCATCTCATCATATCGCCTGCCACATCCAATACTGTTGCAAAAATAACCCATGGCATTGCAGACACCCTTGTCACCAATGCAGTGACCCAGGCAGTAAAAGGCAGTGTCCCGGTACATATAGTACCTGTGGATATTGCAGGTGTGGTACGCTCGGAACTGCCATATAATATTGATAGGGATCTATGCCAAAATTGTGAGGATTGTCCTCCCAAGAACGATTGTCCCAAACAGGCCTTTACTGATGAGCCGCAGATAGACCTGTTATTGTGTGACGGTTGCGGTAAGTGTGTTGATATCTGTACGTACGGAGCAATAAAGGGCGGGGAAGTGGAACTCAGGATTCGGGATATTGACAGCAGGAACGTCCAGATACTCAGGGGATTGGATGAGATAACAGTACTTGATGACCCATATGCCATATTAGAAATTATTCATTGAAAAATCGGTTATTTTTTAAGTCCAATATGATAAATACCATAAAAACGTATCCACTTCAAATCTAAGGGTAATTTAAAAATTATTAGACAGGATTAACAGGATCGACAGGATATACCGCAACGTCAACATCCTGTAAATCCAGTCAAAATACCATGCTTTTTGAAGTGGATACATAAAAACTGTTTAAGGGCAGAATTAGGAAATAACGATGTTACCTGATATACTGTTATTTATCATTGCTTTCCCTATAATTGTATATTCCAGTGATTTCTTTACAGAGAATGCTGTTAAACTTGCCAGGTCTTTCGGGGTTTCACAATTCCTTATAGGTATAACCATAGTAGGGATCGGGACATCCCTGCCAGAGATTGTTGTGACCGACTATGCATCCTTTTCAGGCGTATCAGGCATTGTGATTGGCAATGTGGTAGGTTCTAATATCACAAATATTGCGCTTGTACTTGGTTTATCTTTTTTTATAAGAAATACTGTCATCTCTGATGACCATATATTCAAGGAAAGTATCATTCATTTACTTGTGATTAGTTTTGGTATACTCCTCATTCTAACCAATGACAGCATAAGCAGGCTAGAAGGTGTGATACTGACAGGGGTATATATCGTATACATATTATATTCAATAAAATCCCATAAAAAACCAAATGAATCAAAGAACAACGATGATTTCAATATCAAAATAATATTTTACACGCTGGCCGGACTGGTAGGTGTGCTCATTGGCAGCAAATTGCTGGTTGATTCGGCTGTCAACCTGGCAGACCAAATGGGGATTTCAAGTGCGGTTATCGGTCTTACCATAATTGCACTGGGGACGTCACTGCCAGAACTGGCAGTGTCCATTTCTGCAGCCCGCCGTGGATTTACCATGTTGATACTTGGAAATGTGATCGGGTCCAATATTACCAACATTGTGCTGGCAATGGGGACCGCTTCCATGATAAGAGAAGTGGTGGTTGAAGATGCCTTTTTGTTCAGGTTCAACCTCGCATATATGCTGTTGTTATCGCTAATTCTAATCCTTGTTGTAAGGAAAAAGGAGATATCTCGCTTGTGGGGTGCCCTATATCTATTGATGTATGTGTTTTTTATATATTCAATTTATACCATCTGATGACCCATTGGTTCCGTAATTACATAATGGCTTGGCCGGTTTTTATCCGGAATAATAAATAGATAACAAGTATTATAACTCCTCCCAGCCCTGCCATTCTTATCAAGTGAAGCAGGATATTTTGTTTTAATAGCTTACCTGAATATACTCCCAGCAAGGCCAGGGCAGTAATACTTAATCCGATGGATACCTCCAGGCGGCGGGTTTCAAGAAAAATAAAAGGCAATATGGGTATAAGTGAACCAATAAAACTCGCACCACCCATTACAAGGGAACTGATCATAACATTTTTTACTGTCAGCTTTTTTATCTTTGTATTGTCAAGGCTTCTGAGTAGGGGTTTTTCGAGTCTGGAAAGTTTTTCATATTCTTTTGCACTCCTTGTTACATAAGAACCTGCGCAGTTTGCCAGCGCAAGCGCTACTGCCCCTCCAAGTGCAGCATTGATAATAAATGATGTATCACCAAAAACCGATGCACCGATTATGACACCCTGGACTGTCAGGATTCCCACAAAGCTTCCCAGGATAATGTGTCTTCCATTTTCTATTTTGAGATCCATGTTCTACAATATTTGTAATAATGTTCCGATAATAATCAAAAACCAAACAATTCAAATTATCTTTGCGGACTTTGCGCTCTTTGCGGTGACTAAAATCATACACCGCAAAGGACACTCACCTCCTACGGAGTTGAGTGCCTGCTACGCCTGTAGGGCGTGCAGGTCGCCAAGAGCGCAAAGTGTTCAGGATGTATGTCAAGGATATTATGTTCTTGACTATATATTTTGATTATATTCCGATAATGTTCCAATAACAAATATCAGTACATAATACTTAAAGTATGGTAATCACATTACCCTGATACGATTATGGATGGACTGAAATTCCCGATATACAAAAACTTCCTTTTTAACGTATTCGCTTATATTGACCACGGTTCTGTAAGAGTGAAAACTTCGGGTCCTTTGCGCTTCCTGATGAATCGCTTTACCGGCCCCCTGGTAAGCATCTTTGAAGGGGAAATCCCTGTAAGGGTCACTGATGATACACTGTTCTTTTCTACCTGGATACCTCCCATTCCCTCCCTGGCATTTGACAGGCTGGTGCACAGCCAAATAAAGAATATGATGGCCCGGACCTTGTGGAAACTTGGCATACCTGCGTCCACCAATCCGGAACAGGTGACCATTTCCATCACAGAAGAGTGTCCTAACAGGTGCATCCACTGTGCCCTGCCAGACACTAAGAACAAGACAAGTCTGTCTGTTCCTGCCATAAAGGATATTATTGACCAGTCTGTGGACATGGGGGCCACCCAGATAATTTTTGACGGCGGTGAGCCCATGGTATATGAAGGACTTGAGGAACTTGTCTCCTATATACCGGATGGTGCCATTGCAACTGTATTCACATCCGGTTCAGGCCTTACAAAAGAAAAAGCCCTGGCACTGGCCAAAGCCGGCATGTATAGTGTCAATGTCAGTCTTGACAGCCCAAAGGAGGCTGAACATGACAGGATTCGAGGCAGGGAGGGTGTATTTCGTGAAGCTATGAATGCCATAAGGTACAGCCTGGATGCAGGAATGCTGGTAGACATTTATGTGGTGGTGGCACCCCATAACATCCATGACCTGGATGAGTTCTACGATCTGGCCGGATCGATGGGAGTGCATGAGCTATCTTTCTATGAGATAGTGCCTACAGGAAGGTGGATAGACCATACAAAGGATATACTCTCACCTGAACACCATAGACTGCTGGATGAGTTCGTTGAACGAAGAAGCGGCGGGGCAGTGAAGGTGTTCTCCATACCACATGTCATGAGTACTACCGGCTGTTTTGCAGGCCGGCGCTGGCTGCATGTGACACCACAGGGTGATGTCCTGCCCTGTGCCTGTATCCCGATAGCATACGGGAACGTTCATGATGAGCCGCTAAAAGGCATCTGGCGGCGTATCCAGAAAACAGGAATTTACCGCTCTGATAACTGCCTTATGAGGGATGAAAAATTCAGGGCAGAGTATATTGAGGGACGGGATTGAACGGCAGAGCAATCTTTATGAGCACAGCCGCTGTTGGTGAGGCAAATGATATTTGAGAAGATTCATACCATCCCCACTTCGGAAGAACTGTTGGACAAGGCTTTTCGCAAAGCCAGCCGTGCCCGGAAAGGTAAAACGGTCAGAAGTGAATTTTCCCGCCGCCGGGCTGAGGAGTCCATGCTGTTGACCGCAGCCAATATCCTGTCTGATAATCTGGCCAATGTGGTGCGGCAGTTCCCAAGTTTTGATAATATCCCTGAATTCTACAGGGAATTAGCAGACATACTGGTGGGTGTGGATGCATTGAGGACCAATATTGCATCAGTGCAGTGGGCTGGTGAGAAGATACATGAAGTGGCACGGCTGCACGTGGGAAAAATGCGGCACAGTGATGACCCTGTGGCCGTTCGTAAGGCTGCTTACGGCAGGATATCTTCTATCACAAGGGATGTGGATAAAAGCCTCAGGTTACTGAACGATGCCAGGAATAAACTGAGAAAACTCCCTGATGTGGGTATTGAACCTACAATCGTTATCGCTGGTTATCCTAATGTGGGGAAATCCAGTTTCGTTGCCCTGGTGTCAAGTGCAACTCCAGAGGTTGCGTCCTATCCTTTCACAACCAAAGGGCTGGCTGTGGGGCATTTTGAAATTGAAGGTGTTCGGTGCCAGATAGTGGATACGCCCGGGCTGCTGGACAGGCCGCTGGGAGAGCGCAATGAGATAGAAATGCAGGCCATCTCAGCACTGAGGCACCTTGGCGATGTGCTGTTGTTCATTATTGACCCCACTGGTACGTGTGGGTATGAGCCGGATGAGCAGATGAGGCTTCTGGATGAAGTGCGGGAGCATATCGGGATGCCCCTGTTGGTAGCGGCCAACAAGGTTGACCTGCTGGCGGCAGACAATAAGGTTGAGATGCCGGGGAGTGGATTCGATGCGGTCATGTCAACCCTTACAGGTGAAGGTGTGGATGATGTGATGGGGCGGATGGTTTCGATGATGGATATTGGGAAGTATGACGGCACAATTAATAAAGAGTTTAAACTATAATAGTTTAAACTATGTTTTATAACCGTGATGAAGAGCCATCCTTCCTGAATGAAAGATATGCAAATCTATCGGCAGGGGAACTAATAGTCATCTACGGCCTGCGCAGGGTTGGCAAGACAGAACTTGTGCGAAAGTTTATCACCGCAATAGAAAAATCACTTTACCTGTATATTGATTATGCTTCACCTCTTGAAGTGCTTGACATTATTTCAAAAGATATTTCCAGGCAGAGCGGGGATTTCGTGCGATTCCGTGACTGGGATACATTCTATTCATACATTTCAAGCAGGGGTGGAACTGATATCCGGCAAGTTTCGAGTAAAAGTCGTGAATCAGCATCTTGAAAATAAGCAGAAAAT
>Ga0255455_1004_pt2 | contig 13434 bp, 11 predicted proteins | sample ANMaggQLBNCT01K7_FD_182627 | JGI IMG/M metagenome (GOLD analysis project Ga0255455, IMG submission 182627) | Sediment cell enrichment communities from methane seep in Santa Monica Basin, California, United Staets - ANME aggregate JGI... | ecosystem: Environmental > Aquatic > Marine > Cold seeps >... | reverse complement strand
TCTGAATCCTGGAAAGGTATTACCTGTGAAAGGAAAGCATACAGGTTCCGGTAAGCTACAAGAACTTTACGAAATTCTTCCTGTGTATCCTTTTCAAGATGTTTGAAACGTGTCACAGCAGGATCGATACATGCATTCATATTAGCATGGTCTGAAGACGTCTGGTTCTTTGCTGGTTTGTAGAATACTTTACTGAACTCTTCAACTTCGGCTTTATAATAGACCTGCTGAGCATCCAGTCTTGCCTGTAGTTCATAGAGCTGGTGTGGTTCTGCACGTTCACCAATATTTGTTTGTTCATAATAGGGCTGGAATGCCTCAAGTATCTCCTGGGTATCATTCACGAAATCAAGCACAAAAGTATCTTCCTTTCCCGGATGGGTACGGTTTAAGCGGGAGAGTGTCTGCACAGCCTGAATATTTTTTAACCGCTTATCGACATACATGGTATGCAGAAGTGGCTGGTCAAAACCTGTCTGGTATTTTTCAGCTACCAGAAGTACCTGATATTCATCGCTTGCAAATCTCTCAGGTAATTCTTTTTCCCGAATTCCATTATTCATGCCTACTTCAGTGTAATCCACATTTGGCAAATCCGGATCAGTCACTCTTCCTGAAAATGCCACAAGTGTCTTAATTCCTGAATAACCTTTTGCAGCGATATATTTGTCAAATTCCTGCTTGTACCTGACAGCATGAAGCCTTGAAGAGGTCACAACCATTGCCTTGGCTCTGCCACCTATCTTGTGCATGACAAAAGTCCTGAAATGCTCTACCATTACCTCTGTTTTCTGGGCTATGTTATGAGGGTGCAGGCTCAGGAATCGAGCAAGTGCACGGGCAGCCTTCTTCTTATCCACCTCTGGGTCGTCCTCGACAGATTTTATGAGACGGTAATATGTTTTGTAGGTGGTGTAATGTTTGAGCACGTCAAGGATGAAAATTTCTTCTATAGCCTGGCGCATACTGTAAAGGTGGAATGGCACAGGCTTTCCGTCAGAACCAGCATGACCAAAGACTTCCAGTGTCTTGTACTTGGGTGTTGCTGTGAAAGCAAAGAAACTTATATTTCGCTGGTGACCGCGTTTTGCCATTGTGCGAAGAATCTCCTCCTCATAGTCAGGGAGGTTATGTTCAACTGCATATTGCTCAGCTTCATCCTTTATCTGGAAGGCAGCTAAAGTACCTTTTAGGTCTGTTGCACTTTCGCCACCCTGTGAACTGTGTGCTTCATCGATGATAACTGCATATTTTCTATCAGGGAAAATGCCGTCTTCATCCAGCAGGTCCCGGGGGATTTCATTCTTTTCACGAAGCTTCTGAATCTGCTCGACGATGAATGAGAATTTTTGCAATGTGCTGATCACGATTGGAGTGCCTTTCGCTAAAGCAAATACCAGTTGTTTAGTATCTTCATCTATCTTCTGGATAACTCCCTGTTTATGTTCGAACTGGTAAATGATGCCCTGCAACTGCTGGTCAAGTACACGCCTGTCAGTTATAACGACAACTGAATCAAAGACCTTCTCATCGCTTTCATTGTGAAGACTTGCAAGCCTGTGAGCCAGTCATGCGATAGAGTTACTTTTTCCACTGCCTGCCGAATGTTCCACAAGATAGTTATTCCCCACCCCTTTTTGTTTTGCATCCGAAACAAGTTTTCGCACAACATCAAGTTGATGGTAGCGGGGAAATATCATTGTCTCTTTTTTGACCTTCTTGCTGCCTACTTTCTTTTCTTCCACCTGTATGTGGATGAAGCGCGCCAGAATGTCAAGGAAGCTGTCACGTTGTAATACCTGTTCCCATAGATAGGCTGTTTTGTGCCCGTTAGGGTTTTCGGGGTTACCTGCACCTGTCCCGTTGCCCATGTTGAAAGGTAAAAAGCGCGTCTTCTTGCCTGAAAGCCGGGTTGTCATGTAAACTTCGTCAGGGTCAACAGCAAAATGCACGAGTGAGCGTTTCTTGAACCTGAATATCAGATCGTTTTGGTCGCGGTCGTTTTTGTACTGATGGATTGCGTTTTGCCATGTCTGTCCTGTCATCGGGTTTTTGAGTTCAGCAGTGGCGACAGGAATCCCGTTTAAGCCCAGGACCACATCTATGTTTTTTTCGTGTTTTTCTGAATAGTGAAGCTGGCGCGTGATTGTCAGCCGGTTTTCTTTATAGAGCCGCTGGGTTTCAGGGTTCATATTGCTTGCAGGGGCAAAGTATGCTACACGGAAGAGTTTGCCAAAGCACTTGAACCCGTGGCGCAGTACCTTAAGGCATCCTTCATGTTCAGAGTCAAGGGTGCGGATGAGGTCGGAAATAAGGGTTTCTTCTGCTTTCTCTTTCTGGATGTTCTTGAGGTATTCCCATTCTTTTGGTTGGGATTTTTGGATGAAGGGCATGAGTATGGTTGGGTCAATGCAGCGCAGGCGGTCGAAGGTTTCAGGGTTGCCGCTGATGTAGCCGCTTTTGGTTAGCAGGTGGTCTTCAATCATGGATTCGAATGCTTTTTCGGTGTGTTGGGTCATGTTTTATTCCTTCGATTTAACCGCGGAGGACACAGAGGTTCGCAGAGCATCTGACACATTAACTCATCCTCCGCGTTCCTCTGCGCTCTCTGCGGTTTGAATTTTTCGGAAAATCAATATGAGTGTATCGCTTTTTATCACCGCTTTCCCACCGTCACAAGTTATGTTATGAATCTGTCGCAAGTTCATAGTATGCTCTCCTTGACTCTGTAAATCAGCTGGTTGGTAGCCCCTTTTGAGAATATCAATCCTTTGTCTATCATAGCTTTCAAATCTCTTTGCAGTGTCCGGCGGTTGGTTTCCGAGCAAAGCTGTTCGTAGTTTTGGATGGTCATGCCGCCATGTTCGAGTACGTAGCCCAATGCCATCGTCTGCCGCTTGGAAAGATCGTAATTCCTCCGATTGAACCGATTTAACCGCAGAGGGCGCAGAGGTACGCAGAGACCGTTTCATACATTCACCGTCCCGTCTCCTCAGTGAAGTTATTCACCATTCGTTTGATGCCAGATTTAAGTCGTACGACGTTGAAATTTATCAGAAGACCAAGCTGTAATTCACTAAGCTTGAGATAAGAAAGCAACTGTGCATTGTGAAGAGGGGTAAGTTCTTTTACAGCCTTTAGTTCTACAATGACGGCATCTTCCACAAGGAGATCAAGCCTGTATCCGATATCTATTTGTATTCCGTCATAGATTACAGGAAGCCCCACTTGGGATAAAACCTTTAGGCCATTTTTTTCAAGTTCATATTTCAGACATGCTTTGTATGCACTCTCAAGCAGTCCAGGCCCTAAAGTTGTATGTACCTGCATTGCCGCTCCTATGATCTCTTCAGATATTTTATTTAATTCCATGTTTTTCCTCGTGATTTTCTTTTGTGATTGAACCCGGGAGGGGTCTATGGTTTTGAATGTTTCTGTTAGTTTTTGAACCGCAGAGGACGCTGAGGTTCGCAGATTATCTGACACATTTACCATCCTCCGCGTTCCTCTGCGCTCTCTGCGGTTTGATTTTTCATGAATTTTATCTTTGTTTTTGAACCGCAGAGGACGCTGAGGTTCGCAGATTATCTGACACATTTTCCGCCCTCTGCGTTCCTCCGCGCTCTCTGCGGTTTGAATTCTCAAAGTGAGATTGTCAATCATGTTTCTTCACTCCTTACATCGATCTTTCCGGTTACTGCGGCGGAGATGAGGGCTGTGCGGTATTCACGGAGCTTGGAGATTGATTGCCTAATTTTATCGATTAAGGTGTCGATATTTCCAGTTTCGCTATTGAGAAAAGAAATAATATTTTGTTGCTCATGAATATCTGGAGAAATAAAATGTGTACTAAGAAATTCCCCATGATTAAGATCGGGAATTGTTGTAGTTCCCGCCAACAAGAGTAAATGTTTCTTTATTTGAGTGTTGGATAAATAATAGATTAAATAATTTTTATCAACAATTTTTCGATCATATATTATCTTAAAAAAGTTATTATGAAATACGCCATTTTGTCCGGAAATTACCTCTCCAGTAGCCCCAGTTCTTGCGAGTAAAATATCATCAGTTGTACATATAACACTCCGGGTTGGGTTTTCAATATATTCCTTGGAGTTGGTTGTATCATTGGCATGAATCGACTTTACGGTAATATATTCAAATCTATTAGGTCCTTTTTCGCCAAATCGATTAGATTGGGCTATTTGTAATCCCTGTTGCAATCGACAAACTCTTCTAAATTTCATTAGTTCCCACTTCTCAGGCACCTCCCCCAGCCACTCCACCCCCGAATCCTTCATCTTAACATCAGAGTCCAGCCCTTTAGTGACAGCATGGCTAATAAGCGTGGCGCGCTTCTCCTGCAAAAGCTTGATCTGCCGCTCCTTCTTCTCGATAAGTGTATCAATGCGCCCGGTTTCGCTATCGAGGAAGGCGGCGATGGCGCGTTGTTCGGCTTCGGTGGGTAGGAGTACTGGTAGGTCACCAATAAAGTCCCAACTTGCTCTCGGCATTTTCGCACCATAAGTTGAAGAATCAACAATAGAAATGAAATCACGTGCAAGCATATATCTGAAAAGATAGTCTTGCGATACATCTTTTGGTCGAAGGACAAGGAGTTCTCCAGTACAAATGCCATGTTCTTTTGCACTAAGCACTTTGGCTAAGTACGGGCGCAGCTTTCCAAAAAGAACATCTTCTGGCTCATAAATATTAGATTGTCCTTCACTCGTTGAGATTTCCTCACTTGGAATGAGTCGTCCGGTCCATGATTCAATATTTTCAAGACCTGTATATGGTAAATTGGACTCTCGTCCATCGACCTTTTCATTGATGAGGGTTGCACAATACTTTAGTCGCTCCATGTTCCACCCCTCAGGAACCTCCCCCAGCCACTCTACCCCCGAATCCCTATAAGCAGGATACCTCTTCCACCTCCTGCCCCCAAACATTTCCACAGCAACCTCAGAACTCATTGTTGCGCCTCACGAACTGCAATCTGTTCCCGAGCCATACGAATCGCTTCATGCAGCTTTCCCTCAAGCACATGTATCGGCGGGAGTTCAGTCAGGTATTCGGCAATATGTATCCCGCTCTCTCCCAGCCGCAAAAGCTCCACATGCTCATAAGACTTCTCTGCACATAGTATCAGTCCCAGTGGCATCCCTTCACCCTCACGCTTCTCATATTTATCCAGCCAGCGCAGGTAAAGCTCCATTTGACCCTTATCTGCTGCCTGGAATTTTCCAAGCTTAAGTTCGATAGCAACCAGGCAGTGCATCCCGCGATGATAAAAAAGCAGGTCAATATAGTAGTCCTCATTATCAATAGTAATCCGCTTCTGGCGAGCCACAAAACTGAAATCAGTGCCAAGTTCCAGTAAAAAACGTTCAAGTTCCATAAGGATAGCTGATTCCAGATCCCGTTCGCTGTAAGTATCAGCCAGACCTAAAAAATCAAGAAGATAAGGGTCACGGAAAACCAGATCAGGGGTCATACGGTCTTCATCCCGAAGTGTTTCAAGTTCCTGTCTGGCAAGCTGTGCAGGCTTTTTTGAGATAGCAGTACGTTCATAGAGCATGCCCTGTATTTTAGCATGCAGGGTACGGGTGCTCCATCGCTCAACACGGCACATCTCGGCATAGAAATCCCGCTTAAGCTCGTCTTTAATATGGATAATCTCTCGAAAATGGGTCCAGCTCAATTGTCCATTCAGTGCGTGGACAATCTTTTCATCAGGATAAACCTCAGCAAAACGAATCATATAGAATAGATTTGAGCGAGTAAAACCTTTCCCGTACTCTGCGGTCAATTGTCTCGACAGTGCGGAGACAATTTCTTTACCATACTCAGCACGCTCATTCCCAAGTATCTCAGCATTAATGCGCTTTCCCACATTCCAGTATAACATAACAAGAGCGGCATTTGCAGCCTGTGCAAATCGGAATTTTGATGACTCTATAAGCTCTCTGATATCCTTTACTAATCTCCCATCCACAAAAACAGATGAATCTGCATTATTTGTGACCATGTCCGTGGATTCTTGAGAGATATCTGTCATCACACCATCTCCTCAAGCATTTCAGCGATATCCTTCTCGATACCTTTCAATTCTCCCTCTATCTCCTCAAGCGATCGAGGTGGTGTATATTTGTAGAAATAGCGGTTAAAATTAATCTCGTAACCTATCTTTGTCTTTGATTCATCCACCCATGCATCAGGCACATGCGGCAGTACCTCGCGCGCCATGTAATCAGCAATATCTTCCTTAAGCGGAACATTCTCATAATCACGAAGTTCCGAATCTGGTTCAGGATTGCCCTTTTTGTCTGTGCATAAATCTGCTGTCTCGTCCCGTTCAGAAAGTGCCATCAAAATGGCTTTGAACAATGGAGCAGGGATGTTCAGACCGAAATCCCTGAATGCTTTTTTCATCGACTTCGTAAACTCATCGCGGTTCTTTACCATACCACTCGAAGAGATTGTACCCAGCGCGTCCAGAATCGAATGCTGCATCTTTTTACCTTCAGCAATCTCAGCTTCAGCTTTCCCCATGTCCTTGCGCTTTTTACTGGTTGCCAGGCTTACAAACTGTTTTGTTTCCCTGACTTTTCCCACCCTCTCTTCATTTACTATAAAATTAAGCCGCAGGGGTCGCTCCACAGTAATGCGCTGGTATCCAAAATCTGTATTATCAAAATTCTTCACATACTCGCCTTCTGTGAAATCACCGTAAAGGCGGGTAATCTCACCAATATGATCAACTTTACCATCGCGCCCGTCCCCAATCTCGTTGCGTTTATTACCAAGGCTCTTTCGCATCTTCAAAAAGAATCCAGTGCCATCGATAAGCTGTATCTTGCCCCTGCGCTCTTTTTCCTTGCGGTTTGTCACAATAAAGAGATATGTGCTGATACCCGTATTGTAAAAAAGCTGGTCTGGAAGTGCTACAACAGCATCGAGCCAATCACTTTCAATTATCCATTTGCGGATATCGCTCTCCCCTGACCCTGCCGCTCCTGTGAAAAGCGGTGAGCCGTTAAAGACAATTGCCAGCCGTGTACCCCCTTCTCCCCGTTCCTTCATCTTGCTTATCATATGCTGGAGGAACAAGAATGAGCCATCATTAATGCGCGGCAATCCCGCACCGAATCGTCCGCCGTATCCCTGTTCATCATGTTCTTTCTTGATATCATTCTGCTGAGGCTTCCACTCAACGCCAAATGGGGGATTGGCAAGCATGTAATCAAATGTCTTATCTGAAAAATAATCATTGGTGAAACTGTCACCAAACCTTATATTGTCAAGGCTCTCCCCCTTTATCATCATATCTGAGCCGCAGATAGCGTATGATTGCGGGTTGTAGTCCTGGGCAAATACTTCAAGCATTGCATCAGGATTTAATTCACGAAGGTATTCCTCAGAAACAGACAGCATTCCACCAGTCCCTGCCGCAGGATCGTAAAGTGTCTTTAGAATACCCTTAGTGGTTAAGGTATCGTTATCAGGAGCAAATATTAGGTTAACCATTAACCTGATAACTTCCCTTGGGGTGAAGTGATCTCCCGCTTCCTCATTACTGGCTTCATTGAAACGCCTGATAAGTTCCTCAAAGATATACCCCATCTCTATATTAGATACCTTATCAGGATGCAGGTCAATCTCACAGAACTTTGCAACAACCTGATACAAGCGATCTGCTTTTTCGAGTTTAGCAATATGTTCTTCAAAACCAAAGTGTTCGATAATATCGCGAGCATGTTTTGAGAAACTCTTGATATACTGGGTCAGGTTTGCTGCGATGTGATCGGGGTCGTCTTTCAATCTCTCAAAAGTGAAACGGCTTGTATTGTGGAATGACTGCCCGGCAACCCGGTTCAAAATTAGTTCTGGGTTCGTAATCTTACTGTCTTCCAGGCTCTCGTATTTTTTAATCACTTCATCTTTAGTAGGCTCAAGCACACAGTCAAGACGGCGCAGCACGGTCAAAGGCAGCATGACATCCTTATACTGGTTAGGACGGTATGGTCCACGCAGCAGGTCTGCCACTGACCAGATGAAGCTGACCTTTTCGTTAAAGTTATCCATGGGCTAACCTCTCTAAGCTTTTCATTTAAAATTCTTTTGTATTTGTCGTCGAAAACAAGTCCCGGAATACATCCAGACATGGAATACCTGAATAAAAAAGAGGAAAACGAATAAATGCCAGCCAGAATTGCCTTAAGGCACACAGCATAACAGCAGGAATGTTTGATGAAACTTGGAAAAGATTTGATTTCAAAATATGTGACTTTTTAATTTATTCTGGATAAATGGATCGTGTCAAAAAAGATTCACCGCAGAGGACGCAGAGAGGCGCAGAGGTTTGTTGTTTTTCTCTGCGTGCCTCTGCGCTCTCTGCGGTTTTCTGAATAGTCCCAGTAAATAATAAAAAGTCTCCAAAATATACCTGCGGAATATAAGTACTATATTTAATGTTTTTTTTAGTTTATGCTAACACCCAATTTTTTACAATTAGAAGCTGGGCAATGATTATAAGGACGAAAACCCAATTTTGTAATATGACTCAAATAGTAACAATTGAATATGTTTACCAGGAGATCAAGGCAATAGAAAAAACGATGGTCACACGGGAAGACCTTGATGTTCTTATTGATTCCATTAAAATAATAAGAAATCCGGAAACGATGGAAGCACTCCATAAAAGTGATATTGACATTAAAGAAGGAAGATACAAATAAATATCTTCAGTTGATGATTTACTTAACGAGCTGTGAGTATGACCTGGGTTGTCAAAAGTACTGATACATTTCTGGATTCCCTTAAGACCATTCGTAAAAAAAACGGCCATTGCTGAACTTGACAAAAAAAACAGGCACCTGTATGAAGACCCTTTGCATGTGGGCGGCTGGTTGTCAGGTGATTTGCACGGTAAGAGATCTACAAGAATATTAAAAATAATATAGGAGAATCACTCAAATGCCTGTCGGATTAAATAAAGAACAACAACAGCGCTATTTACGCAACATCATGCTCCCGGAAATTGGCAAAAAAGGCCAGCAAAAACTACTTGACTCAAAAGTGCTCTGCATTGGTGCCGGAGGTCTGGGTTCCCCAGTCATCCAGTACCTTGCCGCCGCCGGAGTAGGCACACTTGGCATCGTGGACAACGATGTGGTGGACATGAGCAACCTGCAGCGCCAGGTCATACACGGCGGGAACGTGGATAAACCCAAAGTGACCTCGGCAGCCGAGTTCGTGGAGAAACTGAACCCCGACGTGAAGGTCGTACCCTATGAGACCCGGCTGGATGCCGGTAACATCATGGACACTATCAAAGATTATGACATCGTGATGGACTGTTCTGATAATTTCGCCACACGGTTTTTAGTGAACGATGCCTGCGTGCTGACCGGCACCCCCCTGTCACACGGCAGTATCTTCAGTTTTGAGGGGCAGGTCACAACAATTATCCCAGGGAAAGGACCATGCTACCGCTGCCTTTTCGAACATGCGCCGCCCCCTGGTACGGTCCCCTTAAGCCATGAAGTGGGAGTGATGGGTGTGCTGCCCGGTATCATTGGTATCATCCAGGCCACCGAGGTAATAAAATACTTGCTTGGGATCGGTGAATTACTACTGGGCAGGATGATATATTACGATGCCCTGTACATGACCTTTGATGAGATCAGGATACGTAAAAACCCACAGTGTCCCGTGTGCGGTGAGGAGCCAAAGATCGATCAAATACGGGAAGAGATCTATGATGGGGCGTGCCGGATATGCTAAAAAAAGGAAGTGATGAGTTATGGCAACAGCAAAACTTGACCTTTAGAGAGAGGTTTGTCCCTTCACGTTTTTGAAGACTACATTGAAACTGTAAGAACTGGATCCAGGCGATACACTGGTGGCCACATATGACAATGAGCCCGCTATTGGGAATATGCACCGGAGTTTAAAATCCGAAGGGAATAAAATCATTACTATTGAAGAGATTGGATCAGAATTGTGGAATATAGTCATCGAGAAGGCATGAAAGGCTGCAAAATATTCGTATTATAACCTTTCAATCCATTATTTTTTCCAGTGAGGCCCTGACCTTTTCAAATATCTGTTTTTTGTACATTTCAGGTTCTGTAATATTGTACAGGGAAATACCGTCAATAAACCAGGCCACTTCATTGACGAGCTTTTTTTCTTCCAGTTCATCTACAAGCAATTTCAGTTTGCTAACATCATCCATGGCCTGTCTCCAATCCCCACCGCTTTTGATATCGTAGATTTCACCTTTGTAGAAAAGTTCCAGTTTGTTAAGTACGAAAGAATACGTTTGAAACCACTGCACATCGTCCTTTGAGACATTTTCAAATCCAGGCGACCTTTTATACATGTTTTCCTGCAGCATCCCGGCAAAAGCCGCAATTTCAGTGGACGTCAAGGTGTTATTGTTTATCTTTTCAAGTAGCTCGGTAAATTCTTTTACACTCATCAGTAGATTAATAGTAATTAATTCCCCAAATATCTTTTGCAATATCTCCAATGATCTAGTGGTTGACTGATTGCTTTGTTTTTTTAAGTCTTTCTTGCTATCGTATCATTTTTACCATGCCATGTAGCTGCAGATTGTGGGGGAATACTAAAATTTATACCAGGATGTTAATTGCAACATTACAATTTTGGTAAAAAAATTCACTGTGTTTATATACATACAACTCCACCTAAGTCCAGGTGAGATTAAATGCCTGGCAACTGGTACTCAAATGCATGTAAGCATTCAGTCAACTACTTTGGCTGGCTTGTAGGCGATCTTGAACGCTTTAAAAAGAAAAGTGAAGCCTCGGTCAGTCAGGAATTCATGGATAGCCTGAATTTTTGCGGATTTGATGTTGAACCCTACGAATCCCAAATATTAGCCATATCGGGTGCTGTAATCTCATTTATAATGCTTATTGTCATGGACCTGGTCTTTTTCAGGTTCATGGTAGTCAGCTTCACCACCATAATCTTCATGGTAATGACCACTTTGCTCATACCTTCAGCCCTGTTGCTTTATCTCAGTGAATATCCCAAGATCCATGCCAGGTTCCTAAAGATACACTCCCTGGGCGATATCCCAGAGATACTATCGTATGTTGTCATGAGCATGAAACTGGTATCGAACATGGAGCGGGCCATCTCTTTTGCAGCTGCCAATTCGAATAGGCCCCTGGCCCGGGACCTGCGTAAACTGATCTGGGATATGCATGTAAGAGTGTACACCGATATCGATGATGCCCTCATAGCCTTTGCCAATCAGTGGGGTAAGAACAGTGAGTACTTCAAGCGTGCACTGTACCTGGTTAAGAGCAGTACAAATGAGCCTGATGAAGCGCAGCGTGTGATGACACTGAACAAGAGCCTGGACATTGTGCTGGAGGGTACCAGGCATACGATGGAAGGGTTTGCGGCCAGACTTAAGACACCCACCTATGTATTGTACAGCATCTTCATCCTGATCCCGCTGGCACTGGTGGCGCTGCTTCCTGCTGTGAGTATTGTGGGAGTGCGTATCGATGCCGTCACCCTGATACTGCTCTATGACCTGATCCTGCCGCTGGCCACCTTTGCATATGCCGAGTATATCCTGCTTCAGCGTCCTGCTGCCTTCTCGCCGCCCAATATCCCGGATGAACACCCGCGCCTTGTAAATATCAGGAGTACCAGACGAAGTACAATGATATTATCAATAGCAGTAGCGGTATTGATTTCTGCATCCGGGTACATTTGGCTGCAACTTGGCAATCCGGGTGGGATTGTGAGCACAGGTGCTATGACGGGGTACGTACCTGTTTCGTTCCCCTTGATATGGGGTGTCACAGCCCTGATCTCCATATATGCATTCAGGGTCTATGCACCATATAAAAGTATCAGGGATGAGATTAAGGAGATAGAGCGACAGTTTGCAGATGCCCTGTTCGTACTGGGACGCCGGATCAGCGAGGGGCGTTCCCCTGAATGGGCGTTCATGCAGACCGCCCAGACCATGAAGGGTACCGGCATTGGAAAAGCATTCCAGAACGTGGCGCAGAACATCTCTTTTCTCAGGACAACGCTGGCAGGCGCAATCTTTGACCAGGAATACGGTGCGTTTAAGAATATCTATTCAGAGCGGGTACATACCACTATGCGGCTGTTTACCGAGAGTGTATATAAAAGCCATGAGGCAGCAGGTGTTGCCATTGTAAAACTGGCAGACCACTTGAAAGAGCTGCAAGAGGTTGAGGATAACATTAAAAGCTCACTGTATGATGTGACCTCCACAATGAAAACAACGGCTACAATATTTGCGCCCCTGATCGCAGGTGTGACCCTGGCCCTTTCAGAGGTTATCCAGAAGATACTGCAAGATATTTCACACGAGATGAGCAGGCTGCCTGATGATATCAGTATTTCATCGATCATGTCAGATGTGGGAGGTGGGATGGAACAGAGCATATCTCCTGATGTGTTCATACTGGCAGTGGGATTTTATATTATCATCCTGGTTGTTATCATGGTCAGGTTTGCGGGAGGTATCGAATACGGTGGAGACAAAGCCCAATTCATGTATGAACTTGGAAAGGGGCTGCCTTTATCGATTTTGGTCTTTACAATTTCCATGGTTGTGAGCAGGACACTTTTTGCTTCAATTGTGTGAAATCTATCGCAATATTTAAATATTTATAAAAATATATAATATCTGGTGAATTGGATGAGTAAGGCTAACAGATCTTTAATTAAAAATGAGAATGGTATGGAACTACCTATCAATATAGTAGTTATGCTTGTGGTGGGAATGGTGGCCCTGGCTGCCCTCCTGGCTATTATTCCGGAAACAAAGAAAAACCTGGTAATTGAAGTGTTATCGGTCAATGACGTGGATGGGGTCACCGGTAATATCGACAATGGTGTAAGCTCTAATGTGACGGTTGATGTAATAGTGTATGACAGTGACAATAATCTGGTAGAAGGAGCTAACGTAATAATTACAGGCGGAGGCGGTATTGGTTCTATCAAGACAGATCCAACAGGACAGGCGACAGTTGATGTACATGATGTTTTCATCCGCTTGAACCAGGATTCCATAGACCTCGAACTGGTGGTTAAAGCCAACGGGTTCTATGACTACACAAATGAAGCTGCAATATTGATCACTTAGGTATGTTCAGGGACGAAACAGCCACCATGGGCTTGCCCATGAGGATGGTAGTGCTTACTATCGTCGGAATGGCCGGGCTGGCTGCTATGATAATGTTCATCGGCGACATAAACCTGGTGCCAAAGACCATGCATGCCGATATCACTGGTATTGATAACAGCACAACAAGTAGTGTGTTACATGTCAACAACGGTACTAAGAACGTCACTATCAGTGTAGTTGATGTAGATGGCGGGCCGACAGGTGGGACATCATAC
>Ga0255455_1014_pt1 | contig 13811 bp, 12 predicted proteins | sample ANMaggQLBNCT01K7_FD_182627 | JGI IMG/M metagenome (GOLD analysis project Ga0255455, IMG submission 182627) | Sediment cell enrichment communities from methane seep in Santa Monica Basin, California, United Staets - ANME aggregate JGI... | ecosystem: Environmental > Aquatic > Marine > Cold seeps >... | reverse complement strand
GATAAAACTTGGCGGGATTCCTGCTGAACCTGATAGTGGGAATGCGCCAACTGATGCCGAACCGGTACAGACTCCGGATATGCCGGGTTTTGGTGCAGCAGTGGCTGTTATGGGCTTGCTGGTTTGTGGAGATTCGCTTTTAAGAAGGAGAATATATTGAATAAAAATTTGGGTGTAATATATGAATTACTCGAGTGCAGAAGAATTTAAATATTCTACCCATTTTTTTATAGCAGTGTGTTGGTGATAGATAAAATGGCACTGAAGAAAATAATATTGATCTTTGCAGTCATGCTGAGTGTCCTGGTACTTACAGGCACAGGATATGCAAGAGCTTCTCCACCTGCTGAGGAATGGAACCGGACCTGTGAATTGAGGAGCATAACCAGTGTTAATAGTTTCCAGCAGACAGCAGACGCTGGTTACATACTTACCTTGAGTCCCCGCGGGAAATATAATGCAAGAGGGAATTCCCAGTATTATTTTTTCGATCATATCAATCTGTTAAAGATAGGTCCGCCAAAAGTCATCTCCCATTGCACATATCCGTCCTGGTCGGTACTGACCAACCACATATCATAGGACTCAGTTCCCGACGACTCGGTCTTACCTGCGATTATATAACCGCCGTCAGGGCCTTGCAGGATAGAATTAGGCCTGTTATCCTCATTAGGTCTAACAATCTTCCTGTTCCACATCTCAATTCCTTCAGTATCTGTCTTTACCAGCCAGCAGTCGTTCGAATGCGGTGAACGTGTAACACCTGCCATGATAAAGCCGCCATCAGAGGTCTGTTGGACAGAATACGCAATGTCACGGAAATTACCACCAAATGTCCTGTTCCACAGTTCTACTCCATTTTTGTCAGTTTTTACAAGCCAAAAATCGGATGAACCGGTTTTGAATGGACGAGTAGCTCCACCGAGAATATAACCACCATCAAAGGTCTGCTGTAAAGAGTACAGCCGACCACTGCTATCCCCTCCAAATGTCTGGTTCCATTGTTCGGTTCCTTCTGCATCAGTTTTCAACAGCCATAAATCATAGAAACCGGAACCATATGGATCAGTCTGTCCTTGAATAATATAGCCACCATCTGAAGTCTGCCGGACAGAAGATGCAATGTTACGATAATTACCACCAATTGACCTGTTCCACTGTTCGGTTCCTTCAGCATCAGTTTTCACCAACCATAAATCGTCAATACCGGAACCATAAAACGAATATGTTCTGCCTGCAATGATATAACCGCCATCAGATGTCGGTATGGCAGAGTGCGCTTCATCAAATTCATTGCCTCCGATGGTCCTTTGCCACTGTATATTTCCATTCGCATCGGTTTTAACCAGCCTTGCATCCATGTCCCAGCGCCTCTTGCCATTGTAAAAACGTGAGGAACCTGCAAGTATGTAGCCGCAGTCAGATGTATGCGCCAATGAGTACACCATATCATTACCCTGCACTCCAAAAGTCTTGTCCCATCTCATAATGGGGGTTGCCGATTGCTGGACTATAATTTCTCTGGTGATTGAACTCATATCATTATTACTGCCTGTCACTATTAAACCCACACTGTAATTGCCACCCTCATCATAGGAATGCGTAACTGTTGTTTGAGTGGTGTTCACGTAACTCCCGTCGCCTAAGTTCCACTGGTAATAGGTTATGTTCCCATACGGGTCATGGCTCGCAGATGCATCAAAAGTTATGGTCTGGTTTGCGCCAGGATGTCCGGGGTCGTATGTGAATTGTGCAGAAGGGGCCGGTTGTTCTGCTATTAACTTTACCAACAGGAGTTTTGAGTCCTTAGTCCCTGCAAGTATGTAGCCGCCATTCCCTGTCTGCAAAACAGAGTTCAATTCATCCCCTTCTATTTTTATGTCCCACTGCTCGTTTCCATTTGAATCAGTTTTTATTAGCGTCTTTTGAACTAGGTGGGTTTTGGAAGGGTCATAAAAATCACCTTTAATGATGTAACCGCCATCAGGGGTCTGCTGGAAAGAGTCCAGTCCACAACCTTTAAATGTCCGGTCCCATTTCACATTTCCGTCTTCATCGGTTTTTACGAGCCAGTAGTCATTTTCATATGAAAACGTCTCTCCACCAAGAATATAACCGCCGTCTGGAATTAGCCAGACAGAGGGATTGAATTCAATGTTTCCTCCTCCAAAAGTCCTGTACCATTGCTCGGTTCCGTTTGAATCAGTTTTCACCAGCAAAAAATCATTGTGGCCGCCACCGAATTCTTGAGTTATTCCTGCAATGATATAGCCGCCATCACGGGTTTGCTCTATCGAGTCTGCCCCATCTAGGTAATATCCACCATAGGTGTTATTCCACTGTTCTTCTCCCTTTGTGTCAGTTTTCACCAGCCAGAAGTCCGAGTATCCGGCACCGTATGATTCTGTCATGCCTGCTATGATATAACCGCCTGGAACCTGGCTGACTGAGTATGCCCAATCTTGCCCTGTCCCTCCGAAAGTGTTATTCCATTGCATATTCCCATTCGAGTCTATTTTCACAAACCAGATATCGAAAGAACCTGCACCGTACGAATCCGTATTTCCGATGATATTGTAACCCTCATCTGCAGTCTGCTGGACAAACACCATTACCTCATAACCGGTTCCTCCCAGGGTCCGGTTCCACTGCTCCTGTCCCTGTGGACTCACCTTTACCAGCCAGATATCGGGAGAGTTATCCCTGTAGGTACCGGTGCTCCCTGCAATTAAGTAACCTCCATCAGAGGTTTGCAGGACAGATACGGCACGGTTATCAATAAATTTCCTGCCGAATGTTATATTCCATTGCTCTGACCCTGTTGGACCGGTCTTTAACACAAAGGCATTTAATCTCGTATTTCCAGCAATTATGTAACCGGAGTTTTCTGTATGCTGGAAACTCTTAACACTGGTTATGCCGCTAACTTCATAGGTCCGGTTCCATTCCTCAGCAGGTGGAGAAGCCCTTGCATATCCTGTGTCCGTAAGTACCAGGACGCTCAGCATGACTGCAAAGATCAATATTACTTTCTTTAGTTTCATTTATCTAACACCCGCACTTTTTCTTCTTGTTGAATCATTCTAATCCCACTTATGGTCAAGGATATTTTTCAATTCCATGATTTATTTTCTTTACAATACCGATTTCAGTCCCAGCAAATTCTAAATTTCGAAAGGTTCACTACCTGCCACCCTTTCCTCAGATGCACCCGCCCCTCGGTCTTTATAGATATTACTTCCCGTTGTCTACGATTTCCGGGGTCAAGTGAATAACCAATACGGAATATTTCGACTTCACGATCAGAATACACCCATACACCAATATTCCGGAGTTCGCCATCAGATTGTTGAAATAAATGCTCAGAGGATGTGTTGTTACTCATGCTGATCGTGAATCCCTTTAGAAACTCATCAGATGATTGTGTGTCTTCTTTGAGTATTCCATGCTTTTCAATAATACTAATTTGATTCTTTCCTGAATATATGTTCAACTGGCCATTCTCTTCTTTTGCAAAAAAACCATTTGAGCCTCCTCTTCCAGACTCCATTTCTTTCATCTCATTAATTCGGTATGTATAATCAATATCATAGCGATACCCAGACCGAGAAACATTGACGGTTAAAGTATTGCCGTCATCAGTTTTTCTTATATCTAGCTTATCTCCGGGCTCTTTAATTCCTTCATTTTCCAACCACTTTACAAAGCGATCAGTATCTTTCCCCGGGACTTCATTCCAGTTAAACAAATAATCTCCTAACCCCGTTTTACTTATCATGAGAGCTTTTCCATATTCTGTATCTATGATAGCGGTTGATACGTTACCTGTAATTTCAGGGGTTTCATACATTTTCAATACAGTCTTGTTTTCATCAAGCAAAACCGGAACATAAACTGTTATATTTTCAGCACTGGATTCGATGGAAATTCCTGTAGAAGTGGTTGCCTCATCCTGGGCCCCAAAGAAAAATAACAAGCTCAAAAAAGAGTTTGCCATAAACACTGCACTAAAGATAAGAAAGATAGTGCCAAATGAAACAATGAATGCTTTTAATGAAAAATTAACGAGAGGCCGTTCTTTAAAAGCAATCCAAACGATGGCAGATAAAACCAAAAGAATAAGCAAAGGGAATAATGACGCAAATGTCACTCCTAAAAAACCTCCCCCAAAAAAGCCCGTGAAAAAAATCAAAGACGAAGTGGCAAAAGAGATAACAAATGCCATTAGTGCAAAGTCAAATGATTGTTTCTTAAATTTATACAGTGCTATAGCAAATAAAATTGAGCAAATCAACAAAGGAAGGAAAAAAATATTCCCTAATACAACGGAAATAATAAAAGATACTATTCCAATCAAGAAAAATATCAAATATATCCACCATTTATTTTGTTTTGTTGTATCATTCATTCTTATACCCTCCTTGGATGAAATACTCTGGCTCCCTGGTCCCGGTTTTGTTTTGTCTTTTTCAGCTTGTTTCGTCATTCTAATCCCTCTCATGGTCATGGTTAATTTTCAATTCTATGATATTTTGTCAATCAGCAGGTTACAATTTACTCCCGCCTTTTCTTCAAAGTCGATTTTTCCAATATTCAGGGAATCAGACCTGTAAGAAGCACCATTTGGATTTTCAATACATCCGCTTCTCGCTCCAAAAGCCAATAAGAACGATCCATTTATGAATATTTTCATTATTTTTTGGTCCATATTTGTATTCCTCTCAATTATCATCTGATCTTTTCATCTTCCTTTTTTGCCACATCCCATAAGCAAGAAGCAAAATGCCAGCAACAAAAATTACAGGCAGGCTCATAAACACAAGCAGCCCCATACCCCATCCGGCTTCAGGGATATATTCAAGCATTATTATATTTGATAAGAACAACACCACTGCCAGAGCCAGCAGCCATGAACCCAAAGCCAGGGATTTATTTTTTATCTTTCGCATGAACACTATCAGTAATACAAGCATGGCGGCAATCGCAAACAATGGAAGATAGCCAACCAATGAAGCAAGGGTATCCTGAATACCCGGCTCACCGTGCTCAAAAGCGTATAACCTGCTATCAGAAGCACTCATGTACAATCTGCCGTTGGACAGAACGGGTTGGGATACATCATACCCGAATGTCTTGCCTCCCTTCCACACCTGTTCACCCGTATTCCCATCTAACACAAGCAGGTTTTCATTTCCAGATATCCCCACATAGACCAGGCCGCCGTAAACAGACAGTGGTCCTGAACTGCCCTGACTTTTCCAGACTAAAGAACCGTCATATGCATCCAGGGCTACCACATCAGACCCGGCAGATGCAAATACTTTCCCGTCAGCAACAGCATAAATATGCGGCCATGAAACATCTGCATTCCAGATGGTTCTGCCTGTACCAAGAGAACGTGTAACAATTTTATCTTCAAGTCCGAAATACACCAGGTCATTGTAAATGAAAGGGGTTTTTCCATTTAAGCCGGAAACGCTATTCATGGAATAGTTCCAGATTTCCTCACCGTTTGATGCATTGAGAGCAAATACCCTAGTAAAAGTCCTTGTGTCTGGTGTGGCTACATTTGGACTTTCCGTCTCGGGTTCAATAGGAATATCTTCTCCATTGTATTCTATGTACTCTACAGTAAGTTCATTTGGATCTTCCATCCCCGGTTCAATAGCAACAGGCATGATATTTTCCCTGTATTCTACCTGTTCAATTAGTACGACAATACCCTTACTTGCAGCCGGAATGGTTGAATCATAACTGATCCTGTATTCTTTATCCAGAGGTTCTTGCTCGGGACTGAATGAATAAATCCACTTCAGTGCACCGGTTTTGGCATCTATGGCAAGAACCTTTCCGGCATTGTATAAAGTGGTGTAAATAGTGTTGTTATACATTATGGGACGCACTTCGGGTGCTGAGATATATTCACCCTGGTATGGTTTGAGGTTGAATTTCCATTCTAAACCACTATCCTCGAAGGCATAGATATTCTCATAATCCGATGCAAACACCAGACCTTCAGCATATACCACATGATCATGGAGTTCACGTGACCCACCTGTTTCATGGCTCCAGACAAGCTCGCCATTTCGTGTATCTATGGCATTGATCGTTTGCTTTTCCCCTAGTGTGTCCGGGTCCACTTTAGAAGATTTATAAAAGATTACTTCGCCTGATTCCGATACCACAGGCAGGAGTGTATTTCTGTATCCCCCGATGGAAGATGACCAGATCCTCCTTAATGGAGGGCGCACATTCTCACTATACAGATACTTACTTCCAGGGATGATTTCCAACCTGAGATCATAGAATTCAAAGTCATCATAATCTGAGCAATCAGCATTGCATCCGGATGAAATGGTAATGTTATTTTCGCCGGAATATAGCAGTTTTGTGCTGAAATAGATGGTCACACTTCTGGTTAGATTGTCCTGCTCTTTGGCTAATATATAATCATTCAGCTTTCCCACTTTATTTCCGTTCACATACACCTGGTCATAGAACAGTCCGATACCGGCAGAATCGGTGGGAACAACACTTCTTGTGGTAAGTGTTATACTGGCGGTGTCACCATCGATCCTGTTCAGAACAAATGTTTTCGTGTAAACCGTACCTTCCGCATCGTGTGGCATCAATTCAGGTTTCACACCATCGCCCAGGTGATGGTGGTCTGCATCTAACACATATACGGCTGTGGACTCTGGGTTTAATTGTCCTGGGACCTCATTATCAGGTAGGGCACTGCCAGTCATTGTAAAAACGGTAAATAATATAAGCAGTATCAATACTCCAGATGACATGGTCTGTGCCGTAAACCTGAGAGTTTCATTTGCTAATCCCATAATTTGCCACCTGTCTTTTAATTTTAAATCAATGCATTCTTTTTTCATCTACCAGCACCTCATAAATAATTCCTAATGGATTGTCATACGAGAAACCTGCCCAATACCTCATTGAACTCATCAGGTTCAGCCATGTTTGTCAGATGCCGGGCACCAGGCAGTTCAACATACTCAAAAATCGGATTTCCCGAGACAATCACTCCCTTTCTTCTGTATCAAATTTCCAACGTATTTTAGAAGCACCCTGTCAATGAAAACACCTGTAAATCCCATAACTAGCATAATTGCATACTTCATCTCAACAATATGCCGATCAGAGAAAATTGAAAACTGGTATCCCATTCCCGCCATAGTTGTTCCAAACATCATCTCACCAATAAACTGGAATGACAGGCACAGCAGGAATCCCAACCTTATGGCCAAATGCGTGAAGCCATAACCGGATATGAGGGAAACCACAAGGATTGGTACAATAATAGATTGTATGAGGACAGAGAGTTGTGTGAGACCAAACATCAAGATCAATATGGGTGCAAGACTTGTTGTTCCAATTCCGATTGCAAATAAAAGGAACCAGATAAAGGGTTCAAGTGCCCATTTTGCCTTATTTGACCTCTGGATTATCGATCCCAATGGCAAACCTGCCAGTAATGTTATCAAGAGCCCCAGTAGGGAGAATCCCAGCGTACTTGCGAGGTCATCAGCCAAAGACAGCGAAAGTGCAGAGGCAGCAACATCAGAGAACGGGGGAAGGATGTAGGGCTGGTGGAATACTCTTGCCAGTACTTCCCATAACAGAAATAACACTGCAAAGGGAATGATATGGTAAATCCATTTGGTAATTCTGTTTTCTTGCTCCAATTTATTATCTCTTATCATTTTAACATCTCTTCTCAATTGTAACTAAAATACCCTCATGTCGTTTTTGCTTCTTTTTGCAGTGATTCATAGCTGGCTTTCCTGTCTTTATCTTACTTTCGAATTTTTTACAATCAAAGGTCCGATATCACTATCCCGTCATAACATGATTTCCCGGCTTACCTGTCTTGATAATCCCGTAAACCACCCCGACAATCACGCTTATGGCTACTAATGTCAAGGGGAAGAAACTGAAACCGAAACCTTCTCCTATGCTTTGATATTCAAAAATTGTGAAAATACTATTCGTGGGTCCAAGTGTAAAAGATTCCACTCCTAATATATTCAGAATTATTGGCGACATAGTCATTAGAAATCCCAACGCAACAATACAGAGTACGAATACTTTGCAAAATCCAGAGCCAAATCCGGTTGTAGACATATCCATGGGTTTATCAGTTTCTTTGCCATAAATTAAAAGCTCGTTTTTTTGATCTTCAACCAATACATGTTTCGGATATCTCAGTACGTTACGTGTCACCCACATATCGCCTACTGCTCCGGAACCATTTATTACAAAGGGTATGATCATCCAGTGCGCAATCGATGGGAAAGCAGCCATGATCCCGATAACAACCAGTGAGATCACAACCAACGGCGCAATAGCGATCACTATGAACTGGTTGCGTGTAAAAATAGTTTTTGTGGTGGCGTAGAAATAGGGGAGAATATAATGTGCAATACCGGCACCATAACTCGGCTTGCCTCCGTATTTTGACATAAATGCGCCATGGATGAGTTCGTGCACTACCAGTGTACCAATGAAGAGAGCTACTGAAATAAGAATTGGGCCGCTTGTGAAGTTAAAGCCAATGTTCCCGGTAAATAGTGTATACAGTGACATGAAAAAAAATCCAAACGCAAAAAAAGCTAATAGCCCCATGCCATTTAGTGTATATACAACTTCTTTTGTCATTTCCAATTTTCCAAGTTCTTTACCTCCATTAAGGCTTAATTGTTGTTGTTCACTCATGTTGATTCTCCTTTACAATATTATTATCAGGCTATTCTGCTATGACAAAGCTTAATCATTAAATATGCCAACTAAGTACTTAATCTTTTCTATTGATAGTCAGGTTTATGTATTATCAAATGAGATTTTGGTTAATTTAATAACTATAGAGGCTGTCTAACAATTATGTTACCAACAATAAATATGCACACAGATAAAGAATATAAAAATCATAATGAGTATTCCCTTTTTAAATATGTGTATCCATTTCAAAAGTAATGGTAAAATCCATTTATCTATGCTGACCAAAGTTCGTCCCATTCGTTCGTTCATTCGTGATGAAAATCAGCTCCAGTAGTTCACGAATGAGTACGAATGTCACAGATCGCACGAATGGTCTGCAAACGTGGATGCCCGGTCACCACTTAATTTGAAGAGGATACGAATATATGTATCCACTTCAAATTCAAGGGTGATTTAAAAATTATTAGACCGGATCGACATGATCGACAGGAAATATTGCAACGTCAATATCCTGTAAATCCTGTAAATCCTGTCAAAATACCATGCTTTTTGAAGTGGATACGAATATATCAGGTATTCAACAATCAATGTAAAATGGGAAATAAAAGCCGCCTGCAAAAGTTGTTAAACAGTAAAAAAACGTGAGAAAAAACTAATAGAGGAAAAGAATGGCAGCAATGCTGCCATCTATCCCTTGATAACCGTATTCTGGTGGGCTGTCATGATATCATTAACATTCATCAAAAGTATCCCGCCGGATTCGGTGTAAGGAATATTTTCTTTTGGATAATCCACACATGCACCCAGTATGCCATTTCCTGTTTCTGCATCAAACGTTGTACTACAGGAATCACAGACCAAAACCCCATCATCCAATGTGAATCCTATCGAGCGACATGGAGGACAGACATTTGACCGTATAACGATCTCATCCCCAAGCACGAACGCCATCACAGCGATCTCACCAAGTTCAGTATTGGTGTTCACCTTGAAGTGAACATTTGTATTATCATTAACAACAGCAGCAGGGATCGATACAACATCCCCATTTACATCTGCGGTTATCCACGTAGCTTCTACCGGACCAGCCGATGCCGTACCAAAATCCCCTCCAATACATCCAAGCCCGAATGATGCAACAAGCAGCAACACCATTGCTATTCCAATTGATCTTACATTTTTTAAATTCATATTAATCCTTCCTTTTATTCAATGATCTTTCCATCAAGTAAATTAATAACCCTATCAGACTGTGCACCAAGTCCACTATTATGAGTAACCATCACAACAGTCATCTCACCTGCCAGAGACTTCAAAAGAGAGAGTATCATCTCCCCGGTCTTGCCATCCAGTGCACCAGTCGGCTCATCTGCAAGCAGTATTTTTGGCTTCATAACCAATGCACGCGCGATCGCGACACGCTGCTGCTCACCTCCGCTAAGTTCATTTGGCTTATGCCCGATCCTGTGAGACAATCCCACACGCTCCATTGCTTTCGTCACACTGTCCTGCTCCCCATCACCTGCAAACACAAGTGGAAGAGCAACATTCTCGTAAGCCGTAAGCGATGGGATCAGATGGAACTGCTGGAACACGAAACCCGCAGTCCTGCGCCTGGAATTTACCAGTTCTTTCTGGGATTTCTTAGTGATGTCAACACCATCCAGTAGAATACTCCCGCTACTTGGGTGGTCAAGCATTCCTATCAGGTTCATGAGCGTTGTCTTTCCTGAACCCGAAGGTCCCATGATCGACACAAACTCACCACCCATTATCAAATGGTTGATCCCGTGCAGGACTTCAACCTCACTTGACCCAATCCAATAAGATTTTGAAACATTTTTCAGCTCAATGTCAACTGTATTATTTCCATTATCAGACACTTCGAAGCACCTCAGCAGGGTCAATACTAACTGCACGCTTTACCGGTATCACGGATGCCACCATTCCAACAGTAATTGAAACTCCTGCTGCCGCAGGCAGCAGTATCCATATCGGCGACGGAGTGACTGAAAGCAACAAGGGAGCTGCAACAAACGAAACAAGTGTTCCCAGCACAAACCCAACACTTCCTCCGATCGCACCGATTATCGCACCTTCAAAAAGCAGCATGAACACGATCTGTATATCACTTGCTCCAACAGCCCGCATAATACCGATCTCTTTCAATTTTTCGTTGACTGATGCAAGCATTGTAGATGCAACCGTAAGAGCACTAACAAGCAGAGTAATAATAGAAACTGCCATTGCCGATGATCGGGTACGTTTGATCAATGCCATCTCACTTAGCACGATCTGACTCATAGCCCGTGCCTCCACGTTCAAAAGAGCAGTTTCGATCTGGCGACTCATCTCCTCAACAGGACAGTCATTACAAAGTGCACGCACCTCAATACTGCTTATTTTCCCTTCATTGTCGAACAGGTATTGTGCAGTTTTTAGTGATGTAATAATGTATCCATCTTCTGAACCTCCGGTTGTTTCGATCACGGCAACCACATTGCCATCAACCGAATTGTTCCCATTTGTAAGCGTTATAGTAGAACCGACAACAAGCCCCAGTGGTTTTGCAATATCAGAACCAAGCATAACTTCCGTTCTTTCACCATCTTCGGCAGAGATCCATCTGCCATCCAACTTCCACCATGCTTTTATTTTCGGTTCTTCTTTCGGGTCAACACCCATTAAAATAACAGGTGAGGAAGACGAAATCCCGATATTCGCGATACCGTACAATCGCGGTGACACAACAGCAAGATTTGCACTATTTTCAATAGTATAGATGTTTGGTAATTTTGATTCATCAATGTAATTCTCACCTGTCGAAATTGACCCGACCGTTGTAGATCCCTCTATAAGTGGGATCGAATTTGTTTGCGGTCTTATTATGATATTAGCACCGAATTTACCGGACTCATCATAAAGGCTATCAGTTGCCGCAGTGAATGTAGTTATTACCGCAACGATCGCAGAAGCGGCAATGACGACACCCAGCACGCCAACCAGGAGTTTTGTTCTTCTACGAAATATATCTTTCAAAACAATTGAATGTAATCGCACGACTATACACCTGGTGTAAAGTTATATTAACTTTACGCTTGGTGTAAACTAATCAAATGCAATTAATTGTATAATACGCGCAAGATTTATATCAGTTTACATCAATTGTAAAGTGTGGTTAAGGTAGATCGAATAAACATCTCAAATGAAGGATTGACTAAATTCTTCAGTCCCATTGAAGCACAGATAATGGAAGTGCTATGGGAAAACAATGAGATGATGACGGCAGAGATTACAAAAATGACTGGTATTCCTTTGTCCAGCGTAGCCGGTACTCTGGATCGACTTGTTAAAGCCGACTTTGCGCAGCGAAGGGTGGAGAATCAGGGGAAGCGTGTCCGATATGTATACTCAGCAACCACAACTGCTGACAATGCTGCAAATGCGATCACAACTCGCATACTTGACAGTCTTGTTGACACTTTTGGCGCGGTTGCGATTGAAAACTTCTCCAAATATAAAAATGACAAGTGATCATTGTCACGTAGAAAAATATGACATCCATAGCAGATGAGATCATATGTTACGCTGAATGCGTTAACAATTCAGACCTTTTACCGTTGATAGCGTTATTGGTAGTTGCATCCTTATTGCTTTTCGCATTTTATCTAAAAACCAAAACCCCGATCCAACGGGTCAGTTCATTTGCAGGTGCGCAAACTTCAATGCTTGGCGCAATAGCCGTAACCTTTTCTACAATGGAATGCGGCCGCATGCTGACAATTGAGGTTTATCTTGCATACGTGTTAATCTCAACAGGAATCATGTTGTTTTTGCAGCGATCATATTACAGGATACTTATCAGACACCACAATGCAAAACCAATTTCAGATATCGTTGATTGGGCAGATGATTTTGTAAATGCGCTTTCTGAAGATTCACAGGTGTATTATTTTGATTTAGCGATACCAAAAGCGTTCGCAACAGGCAAAGCGATATTTATATCGATCGGCATGCTTGAGATATTCGACGAACAGGAACTAAAAGCCGTACTCGCCCATGAAGCATGGCATCTGCGCCACAACAACAAGACCCCGATCTTGCGCCAACTCTCACTGATGACTTTCACAAAATTCCGACCTGGACAAGAACTTGAACTGATGGCAGACAGGTTTGCTGAGGAGATCGTTGGCAAGGGGGCACTTGAGTCAGCACGGGCAAAACTCGTTTAGAACGGTTAAGTACAGGCATTGTCCTGTGGGCTTAAGACTGTATAGAGGCTGTCCGACAATTATCCAGACACCAATAAATCCGCCTATTAAACCCAATTGTTTTATATCAATTACACCGGAACAATATGATACCGCCTGTCCTGCAAGATCTCAAATTGCTTAACAAACTGCACTTCTGATAGTGGAACACACAATTTACGCCATTATATTCGTCATAGCGTAGCGGAGGCACATCCAAGACACAATGCTTTTTGCGAAGAGCAGTAAATCTTGAACCTGATTATTAAAATTTTGAGGGGTTGTTGTATTCAATTCTATCTATTTTGAATTTTGCATAACTCAAATCACCGGATTCAAGATTCCAAACAGCCTCTAAGTAGAAAGGTACTTTCATACCATCAACAGTTCTGTAGTCGCCATAATAACCTGTGTAGTTCTCCAGGATATTATCTTTGTATCTTTTTGTTTTGAATTGAGTGATCTGTCCTTCTTCATTAAAACAGAATACACCTTCAATAGTCAGGTTTTTATCAGTAAAGATCACTTTTGCAGAATTGTTATCTATTGGTTCCCATTGTAAATTCTCTGAAGGTAATAGTGCTGTAGGAAACAAAGCGGCTTCACCTAACCATCTGAGAAGTTCCCCTTGATCGTTTTCTCTTCCCTTTGCATCAACAATTTTTATGAGAGATAATAATTTGACCTTAAGATTTCCCGTACCATCAATATAGACATCTTTTGCCGAAAAATACGGAACATTACCTGACCAGACAAAACCTGGCTTTTGCACTGTAAAATATTCTTCTCCTTCAATAGATACCCAATTTTTACTTGCTTTAAAATCTC
>Ga0255455_1010_pt1 | contig 14866 bp, 16 predicted proteins | sample ANMaggQLBNCT01K7_FD_182627 | JGI IMG/M metagenome (GOLD analysis project Ga0255455, IMG submission 182627) | Sediment cell enrichment communities from methane seep in Santa Monica Basin, California, United Staets - ANME aggregate JGI... | ecosystem: Environmental > Aquatic > Marine > Cold seeps >... | reverse complement strand
ATTATACGGACTCCAGACACTGATATCATCTTTGATGATGCCAGCGTGACAAAAGTGGCAGCTCCGGGTATGCTTACATACCAGATTGTAGGCAATCCAAGAGAAGTTCCACGTGAAACCCCAATTCCGGATGATGATGTGGCACTGGTGGCAGAGCAGACCGGAAAGACCCCTGATGAAGCGAAGGCAGCCCTGGAAAGCTCAGGCGGAGACCTGGCCGAAGCCATAATAAAACTCAGCCAGTAAACACTTTTTTCCAGCCTGTTACCTGAAAGGTTATTTATAATATTACTTAATCTATATTGCAAATAGATAATATAGTATATATATTCTGGTGATTAGATTGCGCAAAAAGCTGACAGTGATACCGGAAAGATGTTCCGGCTGCAGGGTGTGTGAACTCGTATGTGCCATATCCCATGCCGGTGTTAACAATCCAAAAAAGGCTAACATAAGAGTCATTTCACTTTATCCACATCCCGTTATCAAGATGCCCATAGTATGTGAGCAGTGCAAGAAGCCGAAATGCAGGGATGCATGTCCCACCGATGCCATTGTGGTCACAGACGGTGTGGTAACCATACTTGAGGATAGATGTATCTCCTGCCATGCCTGTGTGAGCGCATGTCATATCGGTGCCATATTCGTGCATGAAGATATCGAGACACCATTCAAATGCGACATGTGCGGCGGCAATCCCAAATGCGTAGCAGCATGTCCCAAAAAAGCCATCCTGTATGTCCCCGAGCATACCCTGGGCCAGGCACACCGCTTAGCATCAGCACTACAGTATGCCAACATGCAGGAAGTAGAATACTACGAGCATGGTGAAAAGAAAAAACTGAGATACGCCGAGATAGAGACCGGTGGTACAAGAGGTGATTCCAGGTGAGCATTAATGGCGGATATTTCATGAAGGTCCTGCATGTTGACCTGAGCGAGTGCAAAACCCATGTAGAAGAAGTAGACGAGGAGTTTGCCTTAAAATACATCGGGGGACGGGGTTGGGGTGCCAGGCTGGTATGGGAGCACATGAAAGAGGATACTGACCCCTTAAGCCCCGAAAATATCATCGTAATAGCTCCCGGCCCCTTATCAGGATTATACCTGCCATCAGCCGGCAAGACATCCATTTGTTCCATCAGCCCGACCACAGGCATATACGGGGACAGTAATATAGGCGGCATGTTCGGGGTGGAACTGCGCCAGGCAGGATTCGATGCAATGGTCATCAAGGGTAAGGCACCCGAGCTATCCTACCTCTGGATAGATGATGATGATATCCAGCTAAAGAGCGCTGAAAAGTATGCAGGTATGGGCAGCATAGAGACCGAACACCAGTTACGTGAGGATATTGGGGACGAGACCGTGAAGGTGGCATCGATCGGTCCTGCCGGTGAGAAAATGGTCAAAATGGCGTGTATCACCGCTGACTGGGGACGCAATGCCGGACGTACTGGCATGGGTGCCATTCTGGGTTCAAAGAACCTGAAAGCCATTGCCATAAGGGGCACCAGGGACCTGCCTGTTGCAGACCTAAAACGCCTCACCGGAATTAGCGACAAAGCATTCAAGAAACTTTCCCAGCACAACCTGTTCGAGTTCTGGCAGCGCCAGGGCCTGATGAGTGTCATCGATTATGCCAATACGGCAGGCATCATACCCACACACAACTTCAAGGATACCCATTTTGAAGAAGCTGATAAGATAAACGGCGATGTCATGGAATTGGAATACAAGATAGGTGATACTGCCTGTTTTGGCTGTCCCATGGCATGCGGTAATGTGAACCTTGTCAAGGACGGCAAGTATGCAGGCACGGTCATCGAGGGCCCCGAATACGAGACTGCTGCCATGTTCGGCTCCAATGTGGGTGTAAGTGATTTTAGTGCTATACTCAGGGCCAACTACCTGTGCGACGAGTACGGCATAGATACCATTACAGCAGGCAGCCTCATCAGTGTCATGATAGAGGCCTATGAGAAAGACCTGGTCACACTGGAAGACCTGGACGGCATGGCATTGAACTGGGGCGATGATGAAAGTGTCATGGAAATGATACGCAAGATAGCCTTCAGGGAAGGTGTTGGTGATACACTGGCAGAGGGTGTATATGGCGTGATAGAACGCTGGCCTCAACTGGCACCCATCATAAACCATGTGAAGGGACTGGACCAGTCTGCATACGATGCCAGGGTTGCCATTACCATGGCACTGGGATATGCTACTTCAGATATTGGGGCACACCATGCAAGAGCCTGGCCTGTTGCCAAAGAACTGGAAATGGGATGCAACTGGGACCTTAACGAAAAGGCAGACTTGGTCATATATCACCAGACCGTACGTCCCTTGTTCGATATGCTGGGTGTATGCAGGCTGCCCTGGATAGAACTGGGATTTGATGAGAATACCTATGCCGAGTTCTTTAGTGCGGCTGTAGGTATTGAGTTCACACTGGAAGAACTACTGAAACTAAGTAATGACGTGTACAACCTGACCCGTGCTATCAATATCAGGCTGGGACTGACCAGGGATGATGACAGGCCGCCTGAGCGGGTGTTCAATGACCCTATCAAGACGGGTCCCCATGCGGGAAAGGTGTTGAACAGGGATGAGTTCACAGAGATACTGGATATATATTACCAGCGCAGGGGTTGGGATATGGATGGCATACCCACAGATGAGACGCTGAAAGCCAGCGGTCTTGAGGATGCTATAGAGTATGTGGAGCTTAAGCGAAAGGCAGAGTAAAACGGAAGTGATTCAGATGAAAAACTTGACCATAGGATTTATTGGAACAGGTAAGATGGGGGAGGCACTTATCAGGGGCATGATAAATGCCGGCCTGGTAAAACCTGAAAGGATATGTGCCAGTGATATTGATGAGCAGAAACTAAGTACAATGGCAGAGGAACTGGGAATTGTTGTTTCTTGCGATAACCTGCATACACTTGAGAAGGCGGATGTGGTCGTACTTGCAGTGAAACCCCAAATAATCAGGTATGTGCTGCAAGGTATTAAGGAATCAATTATAAAGGAGCATCTGTTCATCTCTATTGCAGCGGGTGTGAATATCGACAGCCTGGCTGATGAACTGCCTGGCGGGACCCGGATAGTAAGGGTCATGCCTAACATCTGCGCCACAGTTGGCGAGGCTGCTTCGGCCATTTGTCCGGGAGATGCAGCTACCGAAGCCGATGTGGAAACCACCCGCAAGATTCTGGGTGCTGTGGGCCGGACTGTTGTGGTGGACGAGCACCTGATGGATGCTGTTACCGGGCTATCCGGCAGCGGGCCTGCATTTATTTTTATGATTATAGAGGCACTGGCAGATGGCGGTGTGCACCAGGGACTGGACAGGACCACGGCGCAGACACTTGCGGCCCAGACCGTGCTGGGTGCGGCCAGGATGATACTGGAGTCGGGCCAACATCCCGGTGAATTGAAGGATATGGTGACATCGCCGGGCGGTACTACAATTTGGGGTATTGAGGCGCTTGAGAAGAGGAAGGTAAGGGGTGCTGTTATGAGTGCGGTGATAGCTGCATCCGAAAGGTCCAGGGAACTTGGCAAATAGGAGACTTTTTAATTTAATCCAGATCAATGGGTCATGGCAAAAAAGATTAACCGCAGAGGACGCGGAGGACCGCAGAGGGTTGTTAATTTTCTCTGCGTCCCTCGGCGTACTCGGCGGTTATCCGGATCGTCTGGAAAATAATAAAAAGTCGCAAATAGGGAGGATAAATGGATAATGATGCTTTCGGTCTGATCCTGCAGCAAAAGCCTGCAAGGGTACTGCTTGCTGTAAGCAGGGAGGGTGGAACCTACGCATCTGTTATTTCCAGGGAGATAGAGTCTACTTTTTCGCATACTACCAATATATTGGGCAAGCTGGAAGAGCAGGGTATCGTTATGTTCGAACCAGACGGCAGCGATAATCGTGTGAAACGGGTGGAGCTGACACAAAAAGGTGAGGCTACGGCGGCGCTGGTCGAGGAACTTTCTGCCGTATTGGATGGTAAAAAGACCGGGAATAAGGGGACGGCAGGAAAGAAAACAAAGAAGGCTGCGTCCAAAAAGGATGCCCGGAATTTCGGCGAAAAGCTTGAGATGATAAAAGCCAGGATCGAATTGATATCAGGGGAGGAACTTGAGGGTAGGGGGCGTATCTCGCAGGATGATTATGTGCGTATCGGGCGGCGGCTGGGTCCGTACCGGCGGGAACTGCGCAAGATCATTGAGACCGGTGGGAAGGGGGATGTGAAGAAGGCAGGGGGGCTTGATGGGGAGATTGAAAAGGTGTTCGGGGAGCGGGAGAGGTTGAGGGGTTAAATTCCCCACCTCATGATATACCCAACACGATCAAAATCACTATCAAAACTTGCAATGTTTTGTATATGGTTCTGGTCCATTACTGCCAGATATAATGCATCCCGTGTCAGCAAACCATGCTGCATACCATCGATCATGGAATAAAATAATTCAGCAGGTGTATCAAGAACAGTAAGATTATCCATACTGAATATAATATTAATGGCCTTGTGAAGTCGATCTGTATATTTTCCAACCACCTCAGGATTCTCACGAATGACTTCGATTGGGTGATTGCTAAAATCATCTGCTATGGCACGTATCAATAAAATATATGCAACTTCTTCTATTACAAAGGTGGTTGTAAATCCTTTGAATTTCCTATCCACCAGGTTCAAAAAGAACTGTTGGCAAGCATTACTATACCCTGAATGTAATCTAAAGAAATAGATGAATACGTTTGCATCGATAAAAATGTCATCATTTTTAAATTCAGCAAGATTATTTATCATTGTCTTTGGATATTACACGAGATGTTTCTGCAAACATTTTTAGTTCACGGCTGTCCAGTGTTTCTTTTCCAAATAAGCCAAATCCTTCTTTTATGGGATCCGATACAAGAGGATGTATAATAAGTTCGTTATCCCGCGTTTCAATCAACACTTCACTGCCTTCTTTAATGTTCGTTTTTTTCCGGAATTGGCTTGGGATTGTGAACTGTCCTTTTTTTCTGATTTTTACTCTTTGCATCATACAAATCAACCTTTTCTCCTACAAATGTAATTATTTCCTACTTATTTATAGATGTGGTTTCTCGACTTTTGGTCTTCACTTTACTGTATCATTTCCAATATCTCAATGACAATGAGATCAATATGAGTTGGAGTGGATGGTGGCCGGGTCCTTCCCGGCGGGAATTATGTAAGATAATGGAATCCGGTTGGAAAAGTGTTGTGGAGAAGGCCAGGGGGCTTGATGGGGAGATTGAAAAAGCGTTCGAGTGGAGAGATTGAGGGATTAATTACTATCACCATTGTTTTTTGGATTTTTGTGTTGATTTGTACATTTACCTGAATTTGATTGGGGGACAGCCTGTATAGCAAAAGAAAGTATGGAGCGATGAATAAAGTCATTTACCGGATTCGGAGGAGAACTAAAGATTCGAAAAATGTCCAGGGGCCTGTTCTCTGTTGGTTTCCCAGCTGTTGATCACTCGACCCTGCTGAGCTTCACTAAAACTGCTATCTCCTTTTTCAGGGCTTCATCACCTATGGCCATCATCTCCCTCCTAAAGTAGGTGCCGAACAATTCAAAAAGATTCTTGTAGTGTTCTGAAACTTGCAGAGGCATAGACTGGCGCTCCCACTTCCCTAGCTTCACAGGCACCACTATGCCGCTCTCCAAGGTCACAGATGGCTGAACCTTCCCCCCTTCCCCCTCCATTTTATATATGAGCCAGTTCTTGAGAAGATCGCCATACCTGGAAAGGAGGATGGCCTTTCGAATGCCGGATCCCTGGTAGAACTCGGATTCCCTATCTCCAATCTCCACCTCGGCTTCATCTCCATCCCGCTCGCCCTCCTGGTTCCTGTATGTAATCTTTAGTCTCATCCTCCCCTCTGTGGAGATTCTCCTCAGCTTGATCAGCACCACCCCGCCTTTAACCTCCTCCTCCTCAACCTTCGATGGGAATAGCGTGCTCACCTTCATTATCTCCCCAGTAGCCTCGTCTGCCTCAGGAGATCCGTAAACCTTCTCTATTTTGTAGCCGGAGGCATCGAGGTGGAGCTGCAAATCGAACACAAGAGGAGTGACCATATAATCAAAATCCTTATCCATGCGCTTTCTGAACTCCTCGGCAGAGTGGATGGAGTAATAATTAGCCCCCTGAATCTTGGTTATACCCTCGACAAGCTCTGTGTTGAAATCTACACCTATACCGATGAAAGTGGTATAGACCCCTTGGGCTGCATTCTCCCTGAAGATTTTCAGTATCACTTCTTCATTTGTCTCTCCCGTGTTGGGCATGGCATCGGTGAGAAAGATTATCCTGTCTGTGTACTCTTCTGGACCAGATCTCCGATCTCCTATTGGAACTTTCTCCCTGAGCTTGCATAAAAGCTCAGTTCCCTTCCTCATCCCCGCCTCCATGTTGGTGCCCCCGTATTCCTTGATCTCCAGGATTTTCTTCCGGAGCCTATCAGCATTCTGATCTTTCAAGGGGATCAGAGGTTCCACCACGAAGGCATTATCTGAAAAGACAATGAGACCGAAGCGGTCATCACCTTTCAGTTGATTGAAGAGGTTTACTACTGTTTGGCTGGCGATCTCCATTTTAGTACTATCTGAGATATTCGTCTTTGCCTCCATCCGGTTTCCAAAGCGATCGTAATAGTATTGATCAAAGGTAGTCCCCATGGAGCCGGAGCGGTCGAGCACCAATACCAGATTCTGCTTCCTTCTATGAAAATCTGTTATGCCAGAGTTGAGGCCGACCATGAGATAGTGCTGAAGTTCCCTAGAAAAAGGATCTCTCGAAATAGCATAGCTGTAAGATGGAGAGAAAAGCTTCTCGCACTCTCCGGCCTGGGCGGTCTGAAAATAATATCCATAAGCTAGACCCTCAAAGGTCACATCAGTTGGCAGCGGTAGGTAGCCCATTTCTATGTTCTCCCTAAAATTGCCGATGTCCTTGGCACCACCCGCGGAAAAACCAATGCTTTGAGAGGGGGCAAATGAGCGAGGCACTGTCGTCCCATCAAAGGACCCGATTGGGCTAGATGGGGGCATGGCATTCTCCTTTTGTCTCTCGATCACATGAAATGTGACAGTGTTGCTTTCGTATCCATCCAGAGTATACCACAATTCGTAACTGCCTTCTGCCTCGGATTGGCAGTATGTCCTGTAGATGTAACCTTTTTCCACAGGGCTGCTTAATAAATTATCTATCGATCCCGTGGGATAGCGGCAAAAAAGGCGGAGTTTTTCGCTTACCTCAGGCTGCAATTCAAGACAGGCCCATGACCCTGCTGGCATCTCCAGGGAAATCCTCCTTTCCTTTGCCGATGAATCGATGATCCATAGGCTGCTTTCATTTTTTTTTCCAGACTTTGGACCTTTCTTTAAGAGTAAATTAACCGGGCCTTTCTCTGTGTACCAGAAGGTTATATCATCACTATCATTTTCTTCAAACTTCTTCATAGCATCCCTATCTATCTCTATAATATAAGGACTGTTATGCAATCCCCGCTTGAAAGATTAAGAAAGAAAAAGTCGGCAGAGCCCTCTCAGACACTGCCGATAGACCTTTAAATGAGTCAGTTTCTTCCACCTTTCGATATTCAGTACCTAATGTGCCGACAATTTCACCGTAGTTTCGCCTTTGACCCAGTCATGATAGAGCCGAATGCTCAGAATATATATTTTTCCCTTGGACAGCTCCCATGAAATGTGAGCATTGTAGTCCTCAGCGCTATCATCATTAGCTGCCAGCTGATGCCTCTTCCCGTTCTTCTCTTCGAAAAGTACCATAACAGTGTCTGACTTCCCAACTGTCTCCATGTTATAGGTCTTCATGCATGAGTCATCAGAGTCATCATCAAGCACTAAGAGGAAATCCTTCTGCTCCCCGGGACTTAGTTTGAGTGGTACGGGTCTGTCGACTTTGAGTTCTGTATAATCGCTTTTTGGATCAATAGGCGGATAAAATGTCCTTGCCCAGGTTATATCCCTTTCAGAGATTCCTGGCGCAGGTCTCAGGTCTTGCGTCTTATATTTTTCAGGCTTATTGATCAGGCCAGCTTTGAAGGGGTAGTGCATGATCGAGTTGTTGTCCCATGAAGATCCTTCCACCTCATCCGGTTCAATCTTGCGTATGATGTTCCAAAAAGTGGTCTCCTTATCCCAACCCTGTGTCCTTGAGGCCCAGTCGTAAACCGCATCTTCATTCCATTCGATACCGGATTCGGGGTTCTGGTGTTCATGGGGGAATCCCATGGTGTGGCCTATCTCATGCGTCGTCGTGTCGACTCCCCTGGGATCTTCCTTAATTAGATCCCAGCCGAAGTTCATTGTTCTCTCATTCGGCCCAACCTTCAAAAGGTCGCGGCCTACGTAAGACCAGGCACCATCGCCCCGCTTGAAGCCGATTCGGACCTTAGCATCACTGGGATTTGAGACCTCTTCGAACTTCAAGCCTATACCAACGCTTTTCCAAATGTTGAACCCATCTCGTACAACTTTCTTCTGCTCATCACTCCCAGCAAAATTGCTCGGCTGGTTGAGGAAGCAATAGGTTAACTCCGTTCCGTTCACCCACTTCTTGTCCAGCATACGGATCAATCGAGCGACTGAGGCCTCGATGCCTTTTGGTAAAACGCGTTCAGGCACCTTAGGCATGTTGCATAACCTCCTATGCATTCCTTCGTCGCTTATTGTTTCCTCTTCTCTAAGCCAATTTACTGAGTTTTGTATTAATTTCCGCTGAATATCAGGACTGTCAATGTCATCTATATCAAAGGCAAAGTATACTATTCTACCACCATTGTTTTCTTCCGATTCACTTGCTATCAGCCCATATGATTTGCTTGTTACACTGTCGTTTACCAGTCTACCTTCGTAGGCAATATAAGACCAATTGTATATTCCTGTAGCACCGGGTACATGATTGTCTCCATTAAGATCTGATAAAATCCTTACTGCATTTGCATCTCCTGAACGATCACCGGGCTTATTTGGAGTGAACTCAATAGTTTCCGGAAGAGCATTTGGTGTGGTCGCGATAGGATGTTCAGTTTTTAATGTCAAATCGCCAACATCGTGATATACCCAATTTTTTGTAGCATAAAGCACGTTTTGACGAAATCGAAGATTAAGTATTGTTGCTCCTCCAAATTCTTTGTTCCATGCCGCAATATTTCCACTCTCAAGTATCAGACGCCCTCCTTTAGTTACATATTCAACAAGCATCTGTCTTGATATAGGGGCATTTATAGCAGTATAATCATCGCCGCAGCTCCAGACTATAACATCATATCTTTTCCATGTTGTATAGATTGTTTCATTTGCCTTTTCAAATTTAACAGTATACCCCATGTCTTTAATTACCGACATGAATGTGGGAGCACTCTGATCGTCTCCGAAATAAATATCGTTGTCATCCTGTATTATTAATGCTAATTTTCTTTTGGGTAATGCTTCTGGTGCTATTATTGCTTCTTTACGAGGGGGTGCAGGGTTATATGTTACCTCTCCCTCCGGTGGCAATTCTAAATCTTCATCCGAATGTACTTTTAATTCAATGTTCATAATCCGCCCACTCCCTGAAAACACTCAAATTGTTCATTTATTACTATACCATTTGATAGATATTTCTTTTCGAACTTATTTTCATACATAATTTATACACTCCCGATATATAATTTACAAAAGGCTAAGTGGATGCCACAAAGGATAATATTTATCAATAATGGTATATTTATGGATGCTGTTAATCCACTTCACCCCCGTTTAAACCCTAATATTCAATTATCATCATTATTCATAAAACTTTTGGTCTCACTGGCCTTGGGACCTTATGGTGTCAATTTGGCGTTTGTAAATAACATCCATTTTTGTCATATAATTCTGGGGATTGAGAGTAGGCGCCACTCTCGCGCAGTTTTGCATATAAAAGGTCAATAGTACCTAATTTCGTATCCACTTCAAAAAGCATGGTATTTTGACCGGATTTACAGGATTTACAGGATGTTAATGTTGCGGTATATCCTGTCGATCCAGTTAATCCTGTCTAATAATTTTTAAATTACCCTTGGATTTGAAGTGGATACTTTGTCTGCGGTTAATAATGAAATTGAAATAATCCCTGCCAGATTTCATTCTGCACAAGCGTTGAACGTGGTTTGGGAATGAGGTGCTGCCGGCGGAGGGCATAGCTGTTGAAATATATAATTCATGTTTTGGATTTAGTTATCTCTGTGCGTGCCCAAATATAAAGATCAGAACTAATTCGGAAATCTCCCTTTGCCAGCTTATTAAGAATTTCAATTGCCCCTTCGTTTGGTATTTTATTCGTTTTTACAGCTGCAACAAGTAGTCCTATAAGACCTGTATATCTCAAACCCTTTGATTCTGCAAATCTTCTTGCGTTTGATTCATTAATAATAAGTCTATCATTAGAGCTTGCTACAAGGAATAAACTAGCCTCTCCAAGGTCAAGTCCATATTTCCTGAGTTCAACTGGTTCCCCTTTAAAATCAAGCACCTGAATCCATGTATCCAGTGCTTCCTTTATGATTTCTTCTTCAGGACTGTCGCTTTTTAGGATTTCATCCTTGATTTTAGTCGTAATATGTATAGTCCCAAAGATTCGCTTAAGTATGCCAAGTTCGCCGATCTTAGCCAGGGCAATGAGGGTAGATGAATCAATTAATATCCGCATCGCTAAGCCAGCCTTCAGCTTCTTGTGCATCTCTCATTGTCTCTTCAACACTCTGCTTGAAAAAAGGAATACCCTTTTGTGTAAGGTATTTAGCCATTTGCTGGATTGAAACATCAGCGAATTCAGCTGCTCTGCATAATCAAAATTCTTCATCCAGATATTTTTCCATGGCTATTTTCATGCGTAGATCTTTTATCCCTTCTTCCATTACCCTTCTTATGACCTCTGACCTGGATGAGTGAAGTGTTTCAGATAATTCCTTCAAAATATTGATATATTCATCGCCTATTCTAACTTGCACATTGTCCATGAATTATTACATTGTAACCATATGTAATTAAACATTTCCCTGTACATTAAGAGACTTTTTATTATTTCCTGGAACTAACATACTGTAATGCGGTTTCAAAGTCATATGATGTACTGACCAAGACATGCGATTTCACAGTGCGGAAAATGGAATGGAAAGGAAAGGTGTTATTTGCATGGTTTTGTGCAGACCATACAAAACTATATATATAAATAAAACATTTAATATACATTGTGATAAAATGAGCGTAATACTTGACAAAAATGCTTGTGATAAAAGTCCTTACTGTAAGATGGTCTCGCTGTGTCCGACTGGAGCAATCTCAGTGAAAGAAGGTGAGTACCCAGTGTTCGATGCAAAATTATGTGAGGATTGTGGGCAGTGCGTCAGTGCATGTCCTCATCAGGCATTATCCCTGGCTTAGTTTAGGAGCAGTCCAGGAGCGCTTTGAAATGGACGATGAACTGGAAGAGATAAGGAAGAAAAAACTAAAGGAGTTGCAAGATAGAATGAACAAACCACCTTTACCCGATGTACCAATAGTACTTACTGATGCCGATATAGAACAGGCCTTGATTGACTATCCCAAATTAGTTATTGATTGCTGGGCAGTATGGTGCGGCCCTTGCAAAATGGTTGCACCGACAATTGAAGCACTGGCCAAGGAAAAAGCTGGCGAGATAGTCTTTGGAAAACTGGACATTGACAATAACATGCAGACTGGAATGAAATATAAGATCAGTGCAGTACCTACAATGCTCGTATTCAAGAATGGCGAACATGTCGGTAGTATACTGGGAGCTCTCCCAAAGCAGCAATTAGAAGGAAAAATAACTGAAATGCTTAAGTGAATTGCTTAAGTGACCGGATTTTTTCCTTTTTTTTGAGCATTCTAAAAATTTTTATTGCCCGAATTTAATCTCATCATTTTCCATTAGCAGTCTCAGGTCTTCAAGGCTTAACCTGCCTGATTTGTTGAATTTTTCTTTAGCTGCCACATGTTTTTCTTCCTGCTTTCTCTCGTCCCTGGAAAGCTGGATATCTTTCATCCTATCCAGGTATATATCAAGTTCGGCCCTGGCTTCAGATACTGATTTCTTTGCAGCATCTATCTTTTCTTTCATCGGCTTGGTAACTTCATATATCTCGACAAGGCGTTTGTGATATTCATCTGCCCTGCTTCTGATCTCATCGACCCCATCATAGATATTACGCATTGCCTCATGGTTTTCCTGTGATTCGGCAGCCATGTCCTGAATTAACGCATTAACGGCATCAAGGTCCTGGTGGAACTCATCTACCTTGCCAAATATCTCACCGATCTCACCATGTATCTCATTTGCTTTACGTATGGCTTCTAGGCGTTCACCCAGTTCATGAAGCCTCTTGAACAGTGACTGTTCATATTCCAGTGATATATCAGCAGAGGAAAACTTTTCAAGTTCAGACCGGTAGGCATTAGTAAGAGATTCAAGCCGCCCCCTGGCAACATTGTTCAGGTTGTCCCTTAGTGACTTCAATTCCCCGATTCTTTCAGTATAACCACTCCTGCGGTCCCTGACCTCTTCTCTTTGTTTTTTAAGTTCTGCTATCTTCTTATTAACCTCATCACGCCGCTGCCTGTACCCACTCGCAGAATCCCTGAGTACTTTTGCCTGCTCATGAAGTTCATCCCGTTTCCCCCTCAGGTCCTTTGCACCTTTATTATGAAGATTCATCTCATAGTAATGGTTTTTGATCTCCCGTTCCTTATGGTCAATATGCTGCCTGAGCACATTTACCTTGTTTTTGATCTCTCCCTCAGAAAGGCCGGATACATCAATCATTGTTGCCCCCCTCCTTCAGAAATGCCAGATCCATCAATCATTGTTGCCCCCTCATGCCCCACATTCTCCCAGTATCCCAGGGCTTCCTTATGAAGACCGGTCCTGCGCTTAAGCCAGGCCAACCTGGCCTCCTGGTCTTCAACTTCCTGTTTCAGTGCAATTGATTCCTTTCTGTGCTCATCAGGAGCATTCAGCATTTCATCAAGTTCACTTCTGGCTGCTTTCGCAGTCTCCAGTATATCGAGGATGGAGGATACAGTGGCCTGCTGTACCATATCATTGTCAGGAACGGTATCGATAATTTCTTTAAGCAATGACCTTATGCTGTCGATATAACCGTACTCCTCACTTGAAGAAAGATTTGCATTTTGAAGCTTGTTCTCGATATTGCCGATCTCACTTCCCAGGTGCTGTATTTTCTCCTTATCACTGATAGTCTCAAGGAGTCTCAAACGCAGTTTACCAGCCTGATAGTATAACTGGTGGCGTTTTTCCTTTAATACAACAAGGCGCGTTTCAAGAGCTTCCAGTTCTTTACTTACTCGATTGTATTCAAAACGACCTGACCCTATCTTTTCTTCCAGGTCTTTCAATTCACTGCTGTATTCACCCATGAACTGGTTATGTTTTTCAATTACAATGGATAACAATTCGCTATCATCCAGTAGTGTCACAGGCGTATTGGTTACTTCGGTTTCTGTATCTGGCAAAGTGGTTTCCCCGCATATCTTAAATCCACTTATCGTAATACCTGAATATATCTTTTTCCAAAAAAAAACTATACCTGTTGAGTTCACACACAGAACATCTGGGCATGGGGTATGCCGCCGATGATGATTACACATTCCGGTTCTATAGCCCCGCAGGATATGGCAGCAGCAACACTCTGTTCTCCAACAATATTTGCGGTGGTAGCTTCCAGAAGAGCTGTCTGTACCCGGGCAGCATCAACCGGTTCCCCTTTGTAGAACTCTTCAGTTACTTCAAGTTTCAGTCCTGAGTCTCTATAGGTATTTCCTATAAGGTCACGATCACAAACTGCTACCAGCACCGATTCTTCAGTATCATATATTTTGATGTACATGGTCACAGCTTGGATTATAAACTATTTAACCTTATGTTGATTTTAAGTAGCCGTTCCTTGGTTCAAAGATGGCCCCTTCCCTTTTAAGCCTCTTGATTATATCCTCTGCCTTATCCTCATCTATCCCGGCTTCTGAGGCACGCAGTAACACTTCATCCTTTGGTGCCTTACCTTCATGTTCTTGCTGGAGCTCACGTATGATGTCACGGATCAACTTGGCCCGGTCACGCTGGCTTTTAGCCATACCGGTACTGATCATATCGACATCCAGTTTCCCTGTCTCAGGGTCGGTCATAACCTGCCTCAGGCTTTCATTCACGATCCTGATAATGCGGTTCACATCATTTGTAGTCACAACATTACTGAGCCGCATCCTTGCCGAACCCTCTGCCAGGCGGACCAGGGCCTCAAGCTGTCTGGCAGTAACAGGTACAGGAGAATTGGGATCGGATGATCCCTGGTTCCGGAGATTGAGGTAAAAATCAATGATCATCTGCCTGGCATCGCCCTCCAGGACAGGGAAGACGTTGCGTTTGGAATAAGCGATATATTTCCTCATCAATTCCGGGTCAATGGATGGCTGGATTACCTCCATAGCTTCATCGATCTGGTCCTGGGTGACAAGTGATGATTGTACATTATGGAACTGGGCATTGATCTCTCCCGCATAGTGCCCTTTCATTATATGATCGGCAATATCCGTATCCCTTTTCTTACCTGGCTCGTCAGTCAGTATGAAGATAAGGTCGAACCTGGAGATGAGGGCAGGAGGCATATTGATCTGCTGTGGAATGTTCTCATACTTGTCGAACCTGCCGAATTTGGGGTTGGCCGCACCCAGCAGGGCACATCGGCTCTTAAGAGTGGCAAGTATGCCAGCCTTTGCAATACTTATG
>Ga0255455_1008_pt1 | contig 15437 bp, 15 predicted proteins | sample ANMaggQLBNCT01K7_FD_182627 | JGI IMG/M metagenome (GOLD analysis project Ga0255455, IMG submission 182627) | Sediment cell enrichment communities from methane seep in Santa Monica Basin, California, United Staets - ANME aggregate JGI... | ecosystem: Environmental > Aquatic > Marine > Cold seeps >... | reverse complement strand
ATGACACGCCGGACAATCTACTGCCGTACTAACATTTTCGTCGATCTCATCCACATTCTTGAAATGCTCATGCACCATGGGTTCATTGAAGACGGACTGATTAACATTATGGCAGTCCATATCGCTGCAGTTCCTGGGATTGCGGTTATGGACTAACGGCGAGTGACTTCGTGGCTGGCTGGCTTCTGAACCATCCCCTTCACCATGACATGCCCAGCACCGTACGTTATTTTCATTGACGGTTACTGCCGATCCCCGGTTCAGGTCAAAATGAATGGCTTCTGATTCGTTCATGGCAGGTACATCTATCCGGTATTCTTCACGAACTTCAATTGTTGTATTGAGGTCATGGCAGCCCAGACAATCTTTTCCTGCGCCTGGAGTCATATTTATTTCATGGAAAGTAAATGGCACAGCAACATCGCTTTTAAAGAAGTGACATGGGTAGCAGTTATTATTGTTAGTGATATTCAGGAAAGTGTGGTTGATCTTACTGGAATTGTTTGGATTTATGGGCTTGCCCCATGAGACATTGTCACTATTTTCATAATGACACCACATACATTCAGTGGTGTTATTTGTTGTTGTCATTAACTGGTCGGTATCGAGATAATGAGATACAAAGTTCCTTGCTGTATTATGTGTGACATTGGTAGTTGGAACTGGAATAGATAATGAATTGTTATGGCAGAATGCACAATTGGTTGAGGTGTCAGTCTGGACATCCTCGCCAAGCGGCTGATGTTCAGGTATTTGTATTGGATTTATTCGTAAATTATTACTGTTCATTGGTATGTCAGCATCGTGGCAATCTTCACATAAAGGCAGCTGGGAGGAATTTTTCGAATGGACAGGATTTGTTAGCTGGTCAGTATAATTTACATGGCATCCCCAGCAGACTTTTGAAATCTGTGTATAGTTGCTGCTGTTAAAGTCTCCTGTAATGTTATTATGGACACTATTGAAAAAACCTGTTTGGCTAATTACGGAACCATTCCGGTTCAGGGCTGCATAGGTGCCGCCTTCCAGGTGGCAGTCTGTACAATTATCTCCATGATTGATGTCTGCTGGAACGGGATGACAAACCAGACAATCGCTGATTTTAAGTTCGTCCCCTGGTTTAGTGGAATGGCAGTCAAGGCATTGATAATCCTCGAGTATCAACCAATGGTGCGTATCTGGAAGATTAGAACTATGGCAAATCCTGCAGTCTTCTTCCACCAGTGCCTGGGAATTATCAATATTTGCTGTAAATAATATCAGCAGGAAAGCCAGGACTATGAAAATATTACTTCGCATCGATATTGATTTGCTTATGTTTTTGCAAAATCCCATGTTCATTTTAATTTTCTTGAGCATGAAACTTTAGATTATACATTTTTTTTATAAAAAAAAGGTAGGGGTCTGGTGCCAGATCCCTACATTATTCTTCAACGATACCTGGGGGGAGTTATTCTATAATCTTTCTTTCTACGACTACGAATGGGGATACTTCAGGTAGAACAACCAATGATTTTTTGTTACTCTTCGTATCCTCGCCCTTTACTACCCTTAAGTCATATATGTCGATTTCGAGTGTCCCTGGGATTGTCACTTCGATTACGGTAGAAGTTATGGAATCCGGTCCTAGTTCTATTGTTACGGTGTCGTTATCCAGGGTAACATTGGAAGTATAGATTGTTCCATTATATTCATTTATGAAGCTAGTACCATAGATTGTTATGACCGTATCCTGACCCGCTGTTATTTCATTAGGACTAACTTTGTCAATTGACGGAATAGTAGCTCCAGTTAGAGGTCCTCCGTTCAAACCAGAAGATTCAGCGTTTAACAGAACCATTGTATTATCCAGCGAACTCAGAGTGTTTGACGTTTGGAATCCATGGCATCCCCAACAGTCCCAATTATCACCAATGTGACCATATCCAAGTTGGCCAGAGGTACTATCGTAGTCATACTGGATATTATGTAATGACTTGATACCATGACATCTTTCACAATATCTGATGTCAAGGACCGCATCTCCATCTCCTGGCGTTCCTGTTGTGCTATCGGCTGAGTGGCAAAGATTACAATTGTTAGCTGTAAATCCGCTCAGGTTGTGGTGGGTATTCGGGTTTGATCTAATCTCCGGATCAGCAGTCAAATCCGGTTCATGACAGGCCTCACAGCCACCAATTTTCAATCCAGTTGTATCATCTTGATACTTAAAGCTGGAATCAGGTGTAATTATGGTTTTATCATAGGTTGGTATTACGTGTCCATCTTCATAGTCATCAACGAAATCACCATGGCACTCACTGCAATCGAAATTCTGAGCATCATCTGTTGCATGGTGCGGAGAGTCTAAATGACAATCCGAGCAGTCCCTGAAAGAAGCGAAAGCGCCATTGATTAATTTATGGCAGTCCAAACATACTTTCCCTTCGTTCGGTATCAGCAAATGATGTCTGTCTGGAATATTCTCATCACCATGGCAATCTATGTTCTTGCATTCTGCGGTAGTAAAACCAGTAAATACAGTGTCATATAATCCAATTTCTTGATTAGCTGGTGGTGGTGGAACTGCAGCTATAGCTAAACTGACCAACAGCAAAATCATAAGAGTTGTCGTTAAATAAATAAGTCCCTTTCTTATCATTTTATTTTCCTCCATTAATGTTGACATTTCAGGACCGCAGCATTTTGTATTAGCAGAATAATTATTTGCCACTGGTTCATTTTTCGACATACTTGACGGTTTTGGACAATAGCTAACCTATTGTACATTTTGCAAAACCCAATTTTTTTACGATGAAATATATTATTCCCAAATAATATCAATTGCGACGGCCGTTATATTTTAATTATTAGGATTTTTTGTATTAAAGGTTTTCGAATTTGTTCGCATTGATTTATTGTAAAAAATATTAGAAAAATACGGAAATTGTAGGGCATGGATACCTGCCCTACTATTGCCCTACTATTTTTTCCTGCGCAATAACTGCACTACAACCAGCATGATGGTAAAACCGGTCAGTAGACTGAAACCCGGGATGCCTGTATCTTTCTCGTCTGGTGTTTGCTCAGTTACAGGCTCTTTCCTTTCCACGACAATTGTTGGCTCTGAGACAACTCCTCCTTCACCACCTTGGGCAGCAGATGCTTCGGTGCCAGTTACCGCAAATTGGGAAAAACCTGGTGTTTTCGACTCGAAATGCAGGGAATCCTGGTCTTCATTTATCAGATCGGTTTCCAAGGGATTCCATTTTCCATCACTGTAACGGTTCAATGTGATCGTGGATTTGTCGATATTATTTTCATTTACCCACGATTTATGCACAATAAACCTGATGGTCGGATTGGCAATATTATTTGGGCTTGCCCAGCCAAGGTTTCCAACATAGATGCCCATGTTCTTGAATACTTTATCAGGGGGGGCATGGTCTACCAAGGTGGAAGTGTCTTTCAATGTATCAATTTTTGCTGCAATCCTTCCTGAGCTTGTTTTACCTGTGAAGTTAATATAACTGATTATATTGCCTTCCATATCAAAACTGTAACTTACTTTTGAATCCTTATTGACATATTCTCTTTCGGTCTCTGAGACCTCTATATTTTTATATTCTTCACCAGAGGAGCCGCCGCCACCCCCGCCGCTACTACCACCACTACTGCCACCGTTTTTACCAGTATCATTGTCAATTTCTTTTTCTGTCACTTCAATTTCTACTTGGGCACTTGCATTATTGCCTGAAGTATCATTTACAAAGATGGTATAGTTCCAGATACCCAATGTAGATGTATTGATCGGAACCGCAAGTTCTGCTTTGTTTTGATAATCTTTGGGAGATTCAATAACTTCAGTGCTGTTTCTCATTACCCAGTACTTGTTTGGATATTCTTCGGTTACAACCCAAGTGATATATCCTGTAGCATCCAGCTCAATCTGTATATCAGATAGGTTGTTTATCACAGGCGGTATGCTATCTTGAATTGTTTCATTCTCCCGAGTAAAACCGTCCAATGTCCAGCTTTCATTTGTGCCATTGTCATCTAATATGGTTTCACCGTCAACTGTAATTATAATATTGTCAACATAGAATCCTTCACCACCGATACCCGAAGTATCTGTTTGGTAATTAAAACCAACATACCATTTAAAACCTTTATAAGTTGATATGTCAATGCTTTCATCTATCCAATCATCCTCTGTTCCATTTATTTTTCCTTCAAGACCATACAATGGTGAAAAATTTAGTGTAAGGAATGCTATAGCAAAATCTCCCGTTTCTTCTATATCATATTTTGTTGAAAAATTTAGAGTTGCTGTGGAACAATTCTTTAAATCCAGTTCCTTGTACATAATGTGGTCAATATTATTACCTGTGCCAGAATAGTAATAATCATTTGTATCCTCAGCAGCACATATACCTGCCACTAATAACATACTTGTCCCGACAAACAAACAAAGTATCAAAGCCATAAATCGATTTATTGATTTCATATTATTACACCCTTAATTTTATCAAATGAACAGTTTTACCCAAGTTACAATCATATATCCATTACCTGAAATGGATATCCTTACCCACTTTAATTGAGTGCCTACATTACAATCTAAACAAAGACCTTCATAATTGATCATGCAACGAAAGCCGATTTTATACAGACAATCCCAACTCTCTTTACTGGCTGGTGAATCCCACATTCAGATTGGAATTTGCCTGATATTTATCCCTTTCTTAAACTTCAAACTTAATATATGCACTCACTGGTAATGTTTTACTACTGAATTGAACTGGCATCCTCCTGATTAACTTAATGAAAGTTCCCTACAATTCGAGTCAACACCAATAGTATAAGTAATTTTATATATGAGTTTTTTTATAATCCTATACAATCCTGTATAGCCCCGAAACCTTTTTAGAGTACCACTGCGCTATTTAGTGCCTTACTATCATGAGTAATATTACTTACCACATATTTGAGACTGCAACCAGGATATTAAAAGAAGGCCCCATATGCGACCACTGCACAGGCCGCCTGTTCGCCAAACTTTCCACAGGTCTGACCAACGACCAGAGAGGTGCTGCCGTGAAACTGGCACTTGCCATGGAAGCCGACCACACACGCAGGGAAACTTCTGACGATTCCCTATTGCAGGACCTGGCACCCAGCAGCGTCCATGCACAGAAGAGCCTGGGGCAGGATGTGGCCCAGGGCAGGTGCTGGGTCTGCAACGGCCTTTTTGAGCAGCTTGACCACTGGGCCGACCTGGTAGTTGATGCCCTGGCAGGATACGAGTTCAATACATTCCTCATCGGCACACGACCTTCCGGACTGCTGCTGGAGAACGAAGAAATACTCTGGGCAGAATCAGGGACCAAGTGGGCCGAACCGCTGAAGACCGAAATGAACAGGGAAGTGGGCAGGCGTGTGGAAGAAAGGCTTGGTAAACGGGCTGACCTGAACCGTCCCAATATCACTGCCCTGCTGGATATTGCAAAGGACAATGTAGAACTGGAAGTAAGGTCACTGTACATATTTGGCAGGTACCGCAAACTCATAAGAGGTATTCCCCAGACCCGGTGGCCCTGCAGGGAGTGCAGGGGTAAAGGCTGCCCGCGCTGCAACTTTACCGGCCGCATGTATCCCGAATCAGTTGATGAGCTTATCGGACCCGAAGTTATAAAGGCCGCAGGTGCAAAAGATACCGTGTTCCACGGAGCGGGCAGGGAGGATATCGATGCCCTGATGCTGGGAGACGGCAGGCCCTTCATAGTAGAGGCTGTGCAACCCCTCAAGCGGCGTATTGACCTTACCAGGCTGCAGCACAGGATCAATCGTTATGCTGCCGGTAAAGTTGAAGTACTGGGGCTGAAGTATGTTGAGCACCCAGCCGTAGAAGCCATCAAACAGGCAAAGGCAGATAAAGTTTATAGATTAAGAGTGACATTTAGTGCAAAGATATCCGAGGAAAGTCTTATATCTGCTCTTGACATAATTGTCCGGGCACCGATAATGCAGAGCACGCCCACCAGGGTAGCCCATCGAAGGGCTGACCTGGTACGGGAACGAAAAGTGCATTATACCAAACTGGAAGAACTTTCAACAGACGGCCTGTCAGCTTTGATCGTAGTGGGCTGCCAGGGTGGATTATATGTGAAAGAACTGGTGTCAGGAGACGAGGGCCGCACAAAACCCAACCTTGCAGAGAACCTCAATGCAGAAGCAAAAGTTGCTGAACTTGACGTAATAAAAATTGAAGGAATAATCATTTAATATTTATCGGAGGATTGAACGTTGCCAACATCACACGGTGAAAGAAGGAAGACCAGATATAAATTGAAGAAAAGCCCGCGAGAGAGAGGACTCAGCCCCATATCACGTGCCATCCAGGAATTTGAGATCGGACAGGCAGTCCACATAAAACTGGACCCCAGTGTACATAGGGGGATGGCAAATCCCAAGTTCCATGGCAAGACAGGAAAAGTGGTCGGGCAGCGTGGCAGGGCATATATTGTAGCAGTCAGGGACGGGAATGCTATTAAGCAAGCCATCCTGTACCCCGAACACCTGCGCCCGCAGGTATGAATAATTGAATATTGTAACCAGTATCCAGGGTACAATTTATGATAGTAAAAGAAATCATAAACGAGGAAATGATCACCCTTGCAGAGGCAAAGGGGATTCTGCTTGATATCAAAGAGAAGCGGTTAGAAGAAGATATGGAATTGGGATATGAGTTGAGAAGGGCCATAAACCATGCCGAGTTATTTTCCAAGACAGATGGTCCCAAATCCATGGGGCTGGTTGAAAAATTGCTTCAACTTGAAAAAATGAAACCGGAAATTGCATACCGGCTAGCAGATATTATGCCAGCCAGCTTTGATGAGATACGTTCAATATATGCAAAAGAGAGATTTACCCTATCGGAAGAAGAACTCACTACTATTCTGGACCTTATTACCGATGCATATTGAAATGTGGCTTTCAACGATATAAAACTTTATATGTAATCGGTAGTATATTAACTTGAAAAAAGGATGCATAGGGCTTCCTTTTTGGTATTTTGGAAATATTGGATTATTAGGGTTGTGAATGGATAAATATGGTAAGTGGAAAAAAACCTCAAAAGGAAGAGTGGGGATTGGTATTGGACTATTTGCCATATGGAAGTCCGGAAGATAACAGGCCTGTATACCAAAAAAAACCACTGGTGCAGGCTGTAGGTGATTCACATTTTGTACTAATGGAATTGATGCTTAAAAATGACATTGTTCCCATGACACAGGATAGAGTATATATTGGCGAAGGGGACAGGGATGTGATCGATCATGTCAAACGCAGGATCACTTATGATGAACTCACACACGGTTCACAGATGGAGCTGCCATTCATCCTGGAAAAGATCATACTTGAGAACGAGTCCAAATATATTGATTTCTTCAATGATGCATATCCCATTACCAACAGGCTTCACATGCTTGAACTCCTGCCCGGTATCGGCAAGAAACTGATGTGGGCGATCATAGATGAGCATAAAAAAGGAAAATTCCTGAACTTCAATAACATTGTCGAGCGGGTCAAAGGACTTCATACACCAGAGAAATTGATAGTCCACAGGATCATCGATGAGTTAATGGACGAGAATATCAAATACCGCCTTTTCACAACCCCTGCCAAAAGCCGCCACCATAAATGAAGCCAAAACATGGACAGCATTTTCTCATAGACCAGCAGGTTCTTAACAGGATTATCAGATATGCCGGATTAACCAAAGCCGATACCGTACTTGAGATCGGCGGTGGAACAGGCAACCTGACAATAAAGCTCAAAGAGGCAGCAGGCAAGGTCATAGTCATCGAACTTGACAGGCAACTTGCTGTAGGACTCACACATATTACCAGGGACTCCAATGTTACGGTTTTGCAGGGGGATGCACTGGAAATCCCGCTGCCCGATTTTAATAAAGTAGTTGCAAACCTTCCCTACCAGATATCATCAAAGATCACATTCAAGCTACTGCGGCATTCCTTTGATCTTGCAGTCCTTATGTACCAGCTTGAATTTGCAAACCGCATGCTTGCTTCACCCGGCACACCAGACTATAGCCGGCTTTCTGTAATGGCCCAGTACTTTGCCGGGATAGAACTGGTGGAAACGGTGCCACCTTCTGCTTTTAAACCCCAGCCTGCTGTAAGGTCCGCAATCTTGAAACTCACACCAAGGGAACCGCCATACCATGTCAATAATTTTGGTTTTTTCGAAAAGTTCCTGAAGGCCGTATTCGGACAGCGCAGGAAGATGTTGAGGAATTCCTTACGCTCGGCAGCACCAATGCTGGGAATCCCAGCCGAAAACCTGCAAAAGGTAGATCAAGGGATACTGGAAATGCGCCCCGAATCTCTTACACCCGAGGAACTGGCCGGACTGGCAAACAGGATTCAGGCAGGCACATGACTTCGATAACTTACAGGGATAAGACCATAGAACTGGTGCCCCATGTCTATGAACCGGCAGAGGATAGTTTCCTGCTGGTTGATGCACTACTTGAAAATATTCGAAATGGTGACCGTGTACTTGAAGTGGGGTGCGGTTCAGGGATAGTATCTGTCTTTGCCAGCGACATTGCCTCAATGGTGGTTGCCACTGACCTTAATCCTCATGCTGTGAAATGTGCAGCAGGTAACGGGGTGACAGTGGTCAGGACCGACCTGTATGCAGGGTTGAAAGGCACCTTTGACCTGATAGTGTTCAACCCGCCCTACCTGCCCACATCTAAAAACGAGCGCCTGGGTGGGTGGGATGACCTGATGCTTGACGGCGGGCCGAACGGGAGGAGGACCATTGCACGTTTTCTTAAAGGAATATGGGAACTTCTATCCCAGGGCGGACGGGTACTCCTGCTGGTTTCATCACTCACAGGTGTCAGTGAGGTTAGCAGATTGATGCAGGATGCCGGCCTGGCTGTGGAACCTGTGTCAGAGTCCAGGCACTTTTTTGAACAACTTGTTGTACTAAAAGGGAGTAAATAGATAGACTTGGACGTATGATATGATTTTATTATAAAATCTGCATGCCTGGTAAGCCTATATATCTATGGTCTTATGTGTATCAATATCAGTCCTGTGTCCCCACACATTGCCGACCCTTATTTCAATATTGTTCATTGACATTAATGTTTTAGTTGTATTTGATAACGTGTTGAAATAAGAAACAGGAAGCTGGATCATTTTAATATTAGGACAGGTACGGACCACATTGAATATCTCTTTTTCTGATGGTCTGAAACAGAAGTGGACATATTCCTCATCAGACTGCAGGCTGGCCATATCTTCTTCCGAACCGATTATACGAAATACTACTTCCATAATATGTAAGAGTATAGGATTCAACTATTTATAATTATTGATTGTTGATGACATCAAATCAATTTATATTAGGTGGGCCAATGATTTGGTTTATGTTGACAGTACCAGGCTGCAGCACAGGAAGAACTATCTAAAGATATACCATCTTCGCATTCAGTATACCTTTCACAGCCCTTATCTCGTTTAATATCTCCTCATTCACCTCTGAATCCACATTGAGTGCCATAATGGCTGTCCCACCTGCTTTTATGCGACCGACCTGCATGCCTGCAATATTGATGTCATGTTTACCCAGCAACATGCAGCATGGGCCGATGATGTTCGGATGGTCCTCATGGAGGGCGATTATCATATGCCCTAAGGGCAGCACATCAATGCTGAACTCATCGATCTGCACGATCCTGGGGTTTGTACCTACCATGGTGCCTCCCACGGTCTTTACCTTTCCATTATTGAAAATATTCACCATGATCAGGTTGGAGTAGCTCTCCGTGGTCTTTGACTTGCTCTCTACCACTTTTATCTTACGCTCTTTGGCAATGACAGGAGCATTGACATAGTTCACGGATGACCCCATAGCAAACTCAAGCAGCCCCTTAAGGGCAGCTACGGTTACGGGGCCTGTATCCCATTCAGCGATCTCACCGCTGTATGATACCTCTATCCTCTCATATTTTTCTTCCATGAGCTGGGCGGCAAGTTTGCCTATCTTCTCTGCTAGCGGCAGGTAGGGCTGCAGCACTTTCATGATCTCCTGTTTCACATATGGCATATTGATGGCGTTTTTTACAGGCAGCCCCTGATTGAAGTTGATGATCTGCTCGGCCACATCCACTGCCACATTTACCTGGGCTTCTTTTGTGGATGCTCCCAGGTGTGGCGTGACTATAATATTATCCTGTTCCAGTAGCGGTGAACCGGTTGGCGGCTCGCTGGTAAAAACATCAATGGCGGCGGCTGCCACTTTACCACTGGCCACGGCCTCAGCCAGGGCTTTTTCATTGATTATCCCGCCGCGGGCGCAGTTTATGATCCTGACCCCTGGTTTGGCTTTTTCGAATTCTTCCTTAGCGATGAGGTCCCTGGTGTCCTTTGTTAGGGGTGTATGCACAGTGATGTAATCCGCATTAAGGACAATATCCTCCACAGTGGTAAGCTTGACACCCAGGTCAGCTGCTCGTTCTTCACTGATGAACGGGTCATAGGCCATGATATTCATCTCCATTCCCTGTGCGCGCTTGGCCACTTCTGTACCTATCCGTCCAAGTCCCACCACACCCAGGGTCTTCCCCCTTACTTCAACGCCCATGAAGAGTTTACGGTCCCATTTCCCTGCTCTCATGGACTGGTTTGCCTGTGGGATGTTCCTGGATATGGCCATCATCATGGCTATGGTATGCTCGGCAGCAGATATCATATTGCCTTCCGGGGCGTTGATCACAATAATACCCCGCTGGGTGGCAGCTTCAACATCGATATTATCCACACCCACGCCGGCCCTGCCTATGATCTTAAGGTTTTCAGCAGCCTTGATGACATCCTCTGTCACCTGGGTCTGGCTCCTGACCACCAGGGCATCGTATTCCCCTATACATGCCTTCAATTCTTCCGGGCTCATGCCCGTTCTTACGTCAACTTCCGCTCCTTTTTCCAGTATTTCTATACCCTTTTCAGATAATGAATCGCTAACAAGAACTTTCATGTCATATTCTCCAATGATTAATAGTATTCTACTTTGAATCTGGGAAGTAATATGAGTATTATAGCTTCATTGTTTCGTTAGAAAAGGTTTACCAGACCTTCAAAAATTCATCAATTTACTTCTATATCCTCGTTTTCAAGATTGTAGATTTTTTTATATATAAGGTATTAAGTAAATAATCTTTATGCGGCAAATCATAAAGAGACAGAAACTGGAAAATGATGGGGAGGATGGAATTAATGAAATTAGATATACTAATGCAGGAATTAGAAGGAATACATGATGATTTTAAACTTATTCCAGTTAAGGAGATAGAAGTAGCCGAGTGGGTGCGCTGGAAATGTGAATATGGATGTAAAGCATTTGGGAAGCACTTGACATGTCCGCCTTATACACCAGGGCCAGACGAGACAAGAAAGTTATTAAAATGCTATGAACAAGCGCTTATCACACGATTTAATAATGTAGGGCCGAATTTGAAGGTGCCGCCTGCGCATCTCCATCATTACCTCTGGGATGCGATATTAACTATACACAATACGATGTTTGATTTAGAAAGGCATGCTTTCCTTGCAGGCTATTACAAAGCGTTTGCAATGGCTGCACTACCTTGCTCCTTTTGCCGTGATTGTCTGCCAGAGAAAGAGGATTTTGCTTTAGACCACGCAGCTAAGCGATTCTGTAAGCATCAGGATAAAGCAAGACCATCTATGGAGGCATGTGGAATAGATGTGTTCAAGACCATGAGGGCAGCAGGATATGATTTAGAAGTTCGCACATCATATCAAGAGCAGATTACTTTCTTCGGATTGCTGTTGATTGATTGAGCAGTTGAAGTGAAAACCACAATTCTTGCCAGGTCGGCCCTTGCATACAATAACGCAGTATCAGCAGCATTAATATCAGTATCTTTCGCCATGGCTGAAGCCATGCGGGCTTCCATTTGTAATAAATTTAATGAGGCAGCGGCTGATATTAGCACGAACAGCACCCCTGTCAGTGCAAATGGCATCCTTGCACTCCCTATTTATGCATGATAGCCTACGTATCATATACCTGTACAGGGCGGACAATATAATTTTGGGTATGTGAAGTGTGAATTTGACTGGTCGGAGTTACTAAAAGAGTTAAGGAAATTGTTTTAATTCGGAACAACGTACAACCGAAAGTGCTGACATTTTCGGAGCATTTAAATATATTATATCATATTGCTCATCTGGTGTAATAATGCAAGGAATTGCCATAACAAAAGATTCAACATCTGAAGACTTAGAACCGATTGCAATGGCCATCTATTCAGCAGTTGGTCTCCCGGTAACAGTAAAGAGTAAGAATAAGAATGGTATAAGGATCGAGAACAACCAGGTCATTGATTATGATTACACTGGCAAATATCTGGAAATGGCAATCGAACAGAAAAATACCATTCATGGCTTTGCCGATGAGGGGCCGTATAAGGATCTCCCTGTAGTGGTTTCACCTATCACGGATAAAGCAGGTGAGGTTGTAGCTGCCATTGGAATTGTCAACCTTGCAGGTTTTATCGATCTTACAAGACTGTAATTCCAAAAATCTTATATTATAACCTGTGCCTTTTATTTTTATGCAGACAGGCTATGTATATCACGATGACTACTTGAAGCATGACACTGGCCTCCATCCTGAGAATAGTGGTCGCTTAACTGCTATAATGGATGGCTTGAAGGAAAGTCCTTATTTCAACAGGCTCATACTGATCGAACCCGTACCTGCCAAAGCGGACCAGATCCATTATATCCATACCCGTGATCTTATCCGGACAGTCATGGATCTTTCATCCAGTGGGATGCAGCTTGACCTGGACACACCCACCTGCAGCCGCTCGTATGAGATAGCGTTGTTGGCTGCCGGTGGAGTAATTATAGCAGTTGATGCGGTGATGGACGGGATGGACAGCGTATTCGCTCTGGTACGCCCGCCCGGACATCATGCCGAACCGGACAGGAGTATGGGTTTTTGCCTGTTCAACAATATAGCCATAGCCACCCGGCATGCACAGAAAAAGGGATTGGAAAAAGTGCTTATCGTTGACTGGGATGTCCATCACGGCAATGGTACACAGGAAGCTTTCTATAAGGACAGCTCGGTGCTGTATTTTTCCATTCACCAATCCCCTCATTATCCTGGCACGGGCAGTGTGGACGAAACTGGTGCGGGAGGTGGTAGTGGATATAATATTAACGTGCCGCTACAATCAGGTGCAGGAGATCCGGATTACCTGTACGTATTTAATGCGATACTGGTGCCAGCAGCCCGTAAATTCAAGCCTGATATCATTCTTGTCAGCGCAGGACAGGACGGGCACCGGGACGACCCGCTGGCAGGTATGAACCTGACATCAGAAGGGTTTGGACAGATGACAGGGGTGGTGCGCTCGCTGGCAGATGAACTGTGCGGTGGGAAGCTGGTACTGGCGCTGGAGGGAGGGTATGATTATGATGCATTATCAGAATCCGTTGTCATGATATTCAGGGCACTTATAGGTGAATGTGATGCTATGTCAGGAATGGAAACTGGAAGTGGAGTGTGGGCGGAAATGGGAACGAAAGTGGAAGCTGTGACGGAAACAAGAGCTGGAGCGGGTATGGGGATGAAGACTGAAGCGGGGGCGGGACCGGTATCAGACCATACGCGCCAGATAGTAGAGAAGGTTATGGAATTACATTCAGGTGGAAAAATCCTGTAAGGAATTCCCTGAAACCCTGATCATCGAGCTCAAGTAATTCACTACCCTGAAAAATCTTAAAACCCGACTTTATACTCTTACCCACATGCTTGCCCAGCCTGCAGGTGTGTATCTCGTTATATAGTAGGTCGGTAGCATTCGTATACTTGCGCTGGATATCCACCACATACCTGCCGTTTTCTATATAGATTTCTGAAAACCCTCTATCCTGCAGGTATTTCTGTTTGAATTTTTCTGCATGGGATTTTTCCCATATCGGTGGACCAGTATGCTTTTTAACAGGGGGCAGCTGCCAGACCTCCAGTTCCAGTACCACTGCCGTCTCCCGGTCACCTGCCCACACATCGCCATTTTGGACAGTAAATCTATTCCGGGACAGCAGGTCTGTGATACTATTGTGAAGCATGAAAAGCTGGGGATAGAGTACATCTTCTACCAAATCAGGCCTTTCAAAGACCAGGGCCATCAGGAAAGTTCCCCTGTTGGAAGTGGTATTATCAAATCCCGCATCACTTAACCGGGCCGAAAGAGTAGGAAAGAACTGTTCAATTGCAGGGGAATCCAGGTACTGCCGTGCCCTGTCAATAAATCCGGCAAACCTGTCCAGTGTCAGTGCCGCAGCCACATTCCTGGCCGGGTCAGTGGGGTCCACCACCACCAGCGGGTCATTGTGCTGCTTATTCCCGTGCTCGATAATGTCAATGATGATGCCGGATTTCCATCCATCTGCTGCTTGCAGCACTTTCATGAACGAGCCGTAATGTATTACGAGCAGTTCTGCCAGGTATCCCGAGAACCCGCCTGTCCGCAGGTCTGAACCATAAACCCCTGCTCCTTTCATGAACTGCTTGAGCAGGAGCACTTCATCTTCCAGTCCCTTTATCCTGTCCAGGATGAACAGGTTGTGGAAAGGTGTCCTGTCAACTGCTGATTTTATCTGCGCAGCACTGCCCACCCTGAAGCAGGGTACCAGGTCAACCTCGAAGTCACCGAAAACAGCATGGACGTAAGGATGCTCTGCATAACGCTCCTCACGATTGTCGGCATCAGCCGCCACCTGCCTGGCGATATTGAGCCCCACGGTCTTCAGGTCCTGTTCCGGTGTATCCTCTGGGAATGATATGAATATATCCAGGTCGTGCTCGTCCGATATCCAGGTACCTCTGGCGGCAGAGCCCACCAGCATGCCTGAAACGTTTTTCAGCCCCGTTCCTGCTGCTGTTCGGTTCACCAGGGATATGATGCGGTCAGCCATTTCCTGCATCCTCTGTTGTTCAGCAGGCACCGGCTTTATTTTTCCCAGGACCTTGTTTATTATATTATTTGCGTTCATGGTATCATTTGAGCGGTATTTCATTCATTGAATAATTTTAGTGGAATTTCTTTCAGGGTCTCATAAATGGGACCCAGGGGTGTGAGTGTGCTTTTCTTAAACGCAATGGAATCCACAGTGAAATCTCCCAGGTCAATGTCCTGCAGTCCTGCCAGCACGCGGGCAAGCTGTTCCTTTGAAGTGTTGTCCAGATGCTTGACCCGTGCCAGTGTGGCGTGTGCAGTGAACCTGCCCCGGTCCTTCTTGAACCTGAAACTTTTAAGGACACGCTCCACTTCGCTGTGCAGGTGTTCGAACTCACCTGTGGCACCCAGCCAGATG
>Ga0255455_1007_pt1 | contig 16235 bp, 18 predicted proteins | sample ANMaggQLBNCT01K7_FD_182627 | JGI IMG/M metagenome (GOLD analysis project Ga0255455, IMG submission 182627) | Sediment cell enrichment communities from methane seep in Santa Monica Basin, California, United Staets - ANME aggregate JGI... | ecosystem: Environmental > Aquatic > Marine > Cold seeps >... | reverse complement strand
TAGCGTAATAGTGAAAGAAAGTTGTAAAAGTCCCTGCAGTTAATTAGTAATGTGTGAGCGGGTAGGGAGTGGGGGGTTAGTTAAAAAAACTATTTTACCCGCTCACGCAGCGTATTTCTATATTCATGCAATTTAAATATTTCGATTTTACATGGGAATTTTATTTATATACCCTGATAGTAATTCGTAATAATAATACTGAATTAATTATTGAAAGATATGAATATTAAAAAATCCATTTCTATCCTGTTCACATTAATGATCACTATTTCCCCTGCCTTAGCCTACCAGAACATAGGCCCCCTGGATATAAGGGACGGCAGTTCATGGAATATCGGTGGAGGATATTACATTATGGTGGAAGGAGTGGACTATTTAGGCAGACAGGGATTTATATCCATATGGAATGAAGGCGAAATGCTGAAAGAGGAATTGCTCCTATCAGGGGAACAATTCGAATACCGTGACTCTGGCAGTACTTTAATTGTCTCAATGAAACTATCTTTAGTGTTCAAGGGCACAGAGGGGAGTGTCTGCCGCTTCTCAGATATCAATCTCAGGTACGGAGAAACAAGCGACACACCCACATCCACGCCAACACCTACACCCGCGCCAACAGCCACCTCCATAGATACACCTTCACCCAGAAGTACAGAAGATATTAAATTTGGAGACGGTGCCCCCATACCCGGACTTTCCACACCCATTGTAGCGTTATTAATGCTGGTGACTGCCATTCTGCTTAAGAAAAGGGAATGAAATGTATCCATTTCAAAAAGTAAGGTAATAACATCCTTATGAATCATTATTTGCATTATCTGCCACAGAGAGCACAGAGAACACAGAGAGGAAATACTCTGTGGCCTCTGTGTTCTCTGTGGCTATCATTTTTGCCCTCTGATTTGAAGTAGATACAATGAAACGCTTAATAGGGACATATCAGGAGCAGTTATTTCCTCCCGACCATTCATGTGGCACCAAATAGTTATTTCCAGTCCATGACCGGATAAACCTGTATTTTTTTATTTGTTTTCCAATAGCAATGGCTGACAAACGGCCCTGGGACAAAATTCAATTATCCTGCCTTACGTGGCCAATGGTGTATTATGTGATCCACAAGAATGAAATAGATGTTACCTGCCTTATTTTTGAAAACTATCTTATCCTTTTGAATAACATTTATTATCTAAATAATATAGTATATCAATATCTACATCTATGTGACATCAGGACTCATCCTCCTGACTTGAAAACCGTGACGTGAATATGCGGCACGGTTTTTATAAATATACAAACGGTATATGGTGGTTCTACTGAATTTGCAGCAAGGCATCTTCATGCTTAACATCCACTTCATTATGTATCAGGTAGTCAATGATAGTATCCTGCTCATTTTCAGGAATAAGGCCCTGGCCTTCACTGTTCTTTACCATAGACGCATAGGTCCTGCCAGAATAGTACATGGAGCGGGCAATCCCGAGCAGCGCATAACCCAGGGCAGGGTTAAAAACCCCATTTTCCACAGCTTGCCCAAGTTTTGTCCTAATATTGACCGCGGGACCGGCAGCGACTCAAGCGTCTCAGCATGGAATGTGACAGCTACCTCGTCATCTGATTCGACAACCCCGTCGCGGTACCACTCGTAGATGCGCCCCAGCCGTATCCGTTTACCTCTGCGCTCTATGCGGTTTTCTGAATCGTCCCAGTAAATAATAAAAAGTCCCTCATTTTAATGTCTTAATGCTATATTCTAATTCAGGAAGCTTGTTTACTATTACATCCCAGACGATGTTCCAGTCAATCCCGAAATAAGCATGAATCAATTTATCTCTCATACCTGCGATTTTTTTCCACTCTATTTCCGGATTTTCTGCTTTTAGAGTATCTGATAGGTTCTTTGAAGCTTCACCAATAATTTCAAAGCTCCTGGCAAAGGCCCTTTTTAGCACTTCATTTTCCATCAAGTCCTCCAAATCAATATTCTGGCTGTGTTGCTTCAGGAATTCTATTTCATCTAGTATGTGTTTGATAAGAACATCATCATGCTTCACACCAGACAACCTCCCTCTCAACGAAGGGGCGGACATATTGGTGCAATCCCCTGGTTGTGATCAGGTCCACTTTTTTTCCAAATAGGTCTTCAAGGTAGAATAGCAGATCCATAAAATTATCAAAGGTGTTTTTGTCAGGTTCGAATTCCACAAGTACATCTACATCACTTTGTTCTCCAGGATCGCCTCTGGCAAAGGAGCCGAAAATACCAATTTTTTTAACTCCGAACTGGACTTTAATAAATGCCTCATTCGCTTCAAGTTTGGTAAGAATATCCATTATTGTACCTTGTGGTTCTTGAACAAGTTTTTTTTCCTGAATTTTGTTTTTTTGTTTATAATTAGAGTTGTACGAGCATTTATATAAACATATAGAAAGCAGGGTTTTGAGAACTACAAAGAGAGTAAAAGAGCACAAAGAACCAGGGTATATATTATCTGGAAGCTGATCTGGTGGACTTTACTTTCGAGGGCGGTGGCGGCTGTGTAGTGCTGGTTGAGGGGACCACTGTCAATGGCGGTGTAAAAATACCAATCAAAATATAACATCAATCATCTGCAAACCCACTACTTCAATCCCCTTTAATAACACAAACCAATGCCGTCCTAATATCCCGCTTCTGCTCATTGAGCCTGCGCAGGAAATAACCCAGCCAGCCCTTGCCGTAGGGTATATAACCACAGACCTTGTACCCCTCCCGGGCCAGTTCCACTTTTCGTTTGTCATGCGCACCCATCAGCATCTGAAACTCGAAATTCCGGGGGTGTTCCTTGTTCAGTTGCATGGCCAGTTCGATAAGTTCATCATCATGGGTTGCCACTGCAATAAGTTCAAGTCCCCCCTCCCTGAACAGCATCTCTAACAGGTCTGCATAGGCTTTTCTAATATCCTCATGCCTTTTTATGGCTATATCAGCCGGTTCGTTATATGCACCTTTACACAAACGTATCTTGGCGCCCATTGCCGAGAGTTCTTTCAGGTCTTCCGGAGTCCTGAACAGGTATGTCTGGATGGCAATCCCCAGGTTCTTATTTTCCTTGTAAAGATGTTTGTAGATATCAATGATCTGCTGGGTATGGATACTCCCTTCCATATCCATCCATACAAAAATGCCGAGGTCTGCTGCCTTTTTTACCAGAGGCTCTATCGTTTTGGTGCATGTCTGCACATCTTTCATAAGCCCCAGCTGGGTCGGTTTGATAGATATGGCACTATCTATCTTTTCCTGTTTGATGCCGTCCAGCAGCCGGTTATATTCTTCTGCCGATGCTTCTATCTTGGCGATATCCTCATTATGTTCTCCCACATGGTTGATGATACCGCTAATTCCCCGATCGTTTGCGGATTTTGCCCTCTCGACAGCATCTTCAAGGTATTCGCCGGCAACCCAGCGTTTTGCCAGATGTATCAGGATTCCCATATTATCTCCCATACTAAAATAATTATCATTACTTGTTAAACTTTGTGGTTGTATTTACTCAAAAGCGTAAAATATCTGACTGCTTTACACCCATCTCCAGGTATCTCGCTGTAGATTGGAGTGTGTAGATTGGAGCAATGATGGTAGCCCGAATAAGGGCTTACTTGAGAATAACCTATCAAAATCAATTTATGGTCTTCCGCCAGATATATGCAAGAATTCGAACCGCAGATAAACGCAGATGAACGCAGATTTGCGGCATTGTATCTGCGTTTATCCGCATTCATCGGCGACTATTGCGGTGGTGTGGGAGGTTGATTGCGGATGCGATCGCTCTCATGCTATAATGAGATGGTGTGACTAACATAGAAGGTTTATATATTAGCTTTATATAATTATACAGACGTTATCTTTCAATAAATAAATTACTTAGGAGCGAAAAAATGATAGATCATCTCGAGACTGAAGCCGAAAAGCGAGCGCAGAAAGCAGAGGAGTTACCGGCATTTAGCGGTATAAAACTCCTCCATATCAAGCGGCAGGTAGATGAACTTCTTGGCTTGATCGGGCGAGATGGGATTTTTGATGAATATACAAAACACGATATTTCGCATATCAATGAGATGCTAAAAATCCTTGACTGGCTTATATCGGAAGATACCAAAGGTATCATGAGCCCTGCCGATTGGCTTATCACGGTGCTGGCAATCTATTTCCATGATTTGGGTATGCTTGTTACTAAGGAGGAATATGAACAAAGAAACTCCTCTGGCTATATGGAGTATCGTGATAAAGTACTGTTTGCAGATGATTCTGGTGCGGACTATCGCACAAAAGTTGAGCAACTTCCTCTCGATGAGCGTGAACGATTCCTTTATCAGGAATTCGTTAGGGGGCATCATGCCGAACGTATCCGCAATTGGATAATGGGTCGCGCTCCTGAGCATTTTGGCATCACTCATGATTCGATGTCGGAAGTGGAAGATTTGCTTAGTACGTTTGATCAGCAATTTCGGCGTGATTTGGCACTGGTCTGTGAAAGTCACCACCTTAATGATCTCAATAATTTCGAAAAATACAAAGTATCACAGCCGTATGGTAACAGCGATAAGGAAACGGCAAACATCCAGTATGCTGCCGTACTGCTTAGAACCGCTGATCTTCTTCACATAACCCGTGACCGTACTCCCTCCATTGCGTTTCGCATCATTAATCCAACCGATCCATTGAGTCAAAAGGAATGGGCGAAGCAGATGGCAGTCAGGCGGGTGCGTTCGCAAATTGGTCGTGATCGAGAAGGCAATCCTGATGAGAAAGCAGATCGAGACACTATTGAGGTTCATGCATATTTCACCCAGGAGGATGGTTTCTTTGGTCTGACATCATACCTCTCATACGCCCAGGATCAGATTAGAAAAAGCTATGAGTGGGTTAAAGAGGCGAATAAGCGACATGGGGTTTGCCATGTGTTTCCATGGCGCTACATTAACGATAACGACATCGAGACTGAGGGATTCCTTCCAAATAGATATGAATTCACTATTGATCAGGCTAAAATCCTTGACCTTCTGACAGGGCACACACTGTACAATGATACAAGTGTTGTACTCCGAGAACTTGTGCAAAATGCGTTTGACGCCATTCGCATACAACAACTCATCGATCAGTATGATGGTTCCGCCCAGACGCCTGGAAAAGTAACAATTCATTGGGATAATCAGGAACGTGTCCTCTCTGTTGAGGATAATGGTACAGGGATGACACAGGAAATCATCGAGCAACACCTGTTGCGAGTTGGATCTTCTCGTTACCAGAGTCCGGATTTTAAAAGGCAGTATCCAGATTTCTCTCCAATCAGTCGCTTTGGCATAGGACTGCTGTCAGCATTTATGGTTGCAGATACTGTCGAAATCGTTACTTGCAGTACAGATGAAGACCAAGCAAGACAGCTTTCTTTGCGCTCTGTTCACGGGAAATATCTCATCAGGTTATTGGACAAACAAAGCGATGAAATTTCTAATCATCTGGCACCTCACGGCACCTCTATAAAGTTGAAGGTGAGACCAAGCGCAGAGATGTCGGATATAATCGAAACTGCTAAAAAGTGGATTGTCGTTCCGGGTTGTGAGGTTAACATTACAGTTGATAGTGATTCTCCGGTACAGGTGGGATTCTCTTCCCCCAAAGATGCCGTAAAGGACGTTTTACAAAATATTGGTGCCTCGTTTGATGGTGACTCTGGACATCTGGATAGAAGAAAATTACGAATCAAGGAAAAGGATATGGAGGGAGTTACTCTGGCATACGCTCTGGAATGGTCCGAGTTCTTTAAAGAGTGGTCCTTTTTACAGCCCTCATCTGATCGATTAAAAGAGTCAAAATCATTCCTTGGTACATGTGTTGGGGGCGTACGTGTAGATGTTAATACACCGGGTTTCGACGGGGTTCGGGTCGTAGCCATTGCTAATGCGGAAGGGGTAAACGCCCCAAAGACGAATGTTGTACGATCGGGTTTAGAGGCAACTCCAGAGCGTGATGCCATGCTTCGATCGATTTATTCACTATATTGCGATCATGTCAAAGATGAAATGGAAGAACTACATGAAAAGGGGCATTTCTCCTTAACATGGGCTACTCAAGAAGCCAGATATCTATTATCGCCTCTACTGCATCCGCTCTACGGACGGCAAGAGATTCAGCTATTGAATACAAGTCTCTTTATTGAGATGGCGAGAAAACTTCCGGTCCTTGTTGTGGAGAAAGATAATCAACGTCAAGCCATTGCCCCCGAGGAGTTTTCACATCAGCCTTTATTCTGGATGATCGATTGTGCGCTCTTCAGATCAGCAGAATTGATTATCCGCGAAGTGGCAAGTTCAACTTCATTATCTAAATTAATCAGAACTCTACATGCAGAGAATGTTCAGCTTCCGATTGATCCCATACTCTGTGGGTTTAACAGCTACAATCCTCTCGATATATCTGTATTTGAGGGTATGGAAGTGAATAAAATTGAAGTTAATCCAGAGCAAAGGCGGGTTGACTTGCGATGGGTGGCGAAGAAAGATCCACCTCGATGTCGTAAAATTCCTAGCGAACTATTAGATATTTATAAATCAGTCACAAGTCGGGTCACAAGTCGGTATATTAGGCGGGATTTGCGGAAACTGGATATGATTATCTGTCAGGATGATGTAGAGTTTTCGGGCTTGTCTGACGAAATTGCAGTGTGCGCTTTTGACATAATTTATCTTCTTCCTGACTCTCAGATAGCGAAGTATCTTATTTCATGTTTGGATTGCTTTAAGATAGAGCGAAACGATGAAAACTATATGAAAGTATATTTCATAATCTATATTATATTTGAAATTTTTGCTAAAGGTATGCAAATTTCTAACATCGAGAATATTTTATATCGTTTTGAGCAAAGGCATCAAGATGAATATCGAAGTAGGATAAAATTGAGAGAAATTTTGAGGATTAGGGATATTTTCGACCCGATGGAACTAAATAACATTATCGAGGGCACGAATTGGAACATTTTTGATCCATTAGCTTGGGTGAGAAAAGATCAATTTTGACAATTTGCAGGGCTACAGCGCTCTGATAATCTTGAAGAGCAATGTTTTTAGCCAGCAGTTCATGCCAGCTCTCAATCTCCTTTAGAAATTCACTATCAACTTCGGCTCTGTATATCTACATAAATTATCTGTTAAATTTAACAACTTATTTATTGGCAATTCCCAAAACTTTTAATAAAGTTCAAAAAGCAGTTACTGTAAAATGCCAGGTGGAATTCTCAGGATTAGCAGTTCAGAATACGGTGCATATATGCCGACCTGAATGGTTGAACAATTTCATTATCTTACAGGGACATCGTAAAGTACCCGAACCCGTTTTACAATCCTGCAAGTTCTTTTATCTTTTCGATAACCAGCAAGGCATCTTCACGTTTGACATCCACTTCATTACGTATCAGGTAGTCAATGACAGTATCCTGCTCATTTTCAGAAATAAGGCCCTGGCCCACACTGTTCTTTACCATGGCCGCATAGGTCCTTTCAGGGTAGTACATGGAACGGGCAATCCCGAGCAGCGCATCACCCTGGTCAGGGTCCAGAACCCCATTTTCCACAGCGGACCCAAGGGTTGTCCTCATATTGACCAGCGGGACCGACAGCGGTTCAAGCGTCTCGGGATGGAATGTGACAGCTACCTCGTCATCTGATTCCACAACACCATCGCGGTACCACTCGTAGATACGCCCCACCCCTATCATGCCGTAAGTATCAAGTTCAGATGCCCGGAGCGCCCCCATACTGCAGCCACCGACCACGGTAACACCCGCCTTTATTGCACGGATTATCTCCCTGTGGGCCACTGCAGCCCTGTCAAAAAATATGCCGTCAATGATGCCTATGATATCAGGACCACCTTTATCCACCAGGATATTGATATCATTCCTTTTTACAGGCGGCCGGTAGTCTGCATCAAGCAACGACCCTGCCTCCTCCCAGCTAAGGCTGGTACCGGTAAAGACCACAATCCCTGTCATGTCACCGGCCGTGGTTTGAAAATTCGTTTGGTCCTGGTCTTGGGTTTTCGTCCGATCTTCATGCGCTTACCCTTGCGCTCCCTGTCAAGCGTATATTGTTCAAAGGTTGGCAGGACAGCCCTTACCACTGGCAGGTTCAATGAAGTGCTGGAAATATCCACTATGACCGCATAAGGAACTATGCCGCGCAGCATCTCCACGGTTGCCCGGATATCCTTAGCAGGGGTGTTGGCGGATTTATCCTCAAGGTCGGACAAGGTAACTTTCTCAGCAGAATCAATATACCAGTAGCGGTTCAACCGTTTCATGGCATCGTACCCGAAGGTGCGGACCACAGATTCCCTGTCAGTATCCTCCCTGGCACCGTGTATCTGCACTACCCTGCTCTGTGCAGCTTCGGTCAGGGCCCTCGACACCGCAATTTCAGGTATAAGGTGTGACCCCGCACCCATGACCAGCAGGGCAGGGTCTTTCAGGACCGGGTCATCAAGCGCACAAACAACTGTGTACAGGCCGATATCGTGGGTCAGCAGCCATACTTTTGCTATGACACCTGCAGCTTCGAATTTTTTCAACAGGCCGTAGACGACACCATCATCCGGTGTAAGTATGATCTCACGGCCAGGGTTCTTATTGTACTCGGCAATGCTAAGGGCGTCCCGCTCGATCACCTCAAGCAGGCCGTGCAGTATGGTCTCTTCCATAGTATTCCCTGCTGCCAGGCCGTTGGTATTGCTGCGGAACAACTGGTGTCCCCCGTTTTTTGGGTTATAGGGATGGTATACGGCATTGGACGGTACAAGGATGTTCTCCTCTGTCAGCAGGTCATAGCCCACCATCCATTCCAGCCTGGTGTTCTTAATGACGGGCTCTGCTGTCAGCAGGTCAAGGGGATTGATGGTGTTAACCTTTTGTGAGAGATTTTCAAAAGAATCGGCAATTGTGGGCTTGATATCTTCTTCATCCAGGTCTTTGCCCAGGTCTTTACTTATACCTGGCTGTTCTGCACAGCAGCGCTCCACACTTTCCATGATAGCAGATATCCTGGCCTGGGTATCATCGGCACCTTTGCCGCTGTAAATAGAAACAGCACCCTCGGCCGCACTGGGCCGGATGGCAGAAAATACTGGAATTCCTATGCGGTCAAGGTCAGTGATATCGGCGATCCTGGTAACTCCCACCTTATCCAGTATGCCTGTGATATTTGCCAGGGTTTCTTTTGGACCACATACCCTCTTGGTGCCCTCTTTATACTTTACAGCCGGGTCGATCTCAATGTTCATATATAATCCTGCGTTTTCGTTTGTAATGGTTATATATCTTGTGATGAGTATACCTGTTAGCCAATGCAACAGACATTTAATTTCGGACATTTTATCCCGATCTCTACTGTGGACTGGCATGGCCGTTCAGTCTCGGTAATATTTTTCAGGGGCTGCCAGTTACGGTGTCCCTACTGCCAGAACCACGCCTATATCACAGGAAGCAGTGAGATGGATATTGAAGACATGAAGTCACAGATATCCAAAACAAAACCGTTCATCAGTGCGGTAGTGTTCAGCGGAGGTGAGCCGACCCTTCAAAGGGATGCGCTGATAGATCTTGCCGGATTTGCCAGGTCCGGCTCGCTGGCTGTGGGACTTGAGACCAATGGGTTTGGTGCGGATGTGGTAATGGAAATGCTTGATAAAGGTCTGCTTGATAAGGTGTTCCTTGATGTAAAAGCACCACTTGACGACCCTGAGCAATACGCTATAGTTACCGGGTTAAATGTGGATGCGGGTTCAAAAGCGGCAGAAAACACTGCCAGGACACTGGACAAATGTATCAGGGCAGGCATTGAACTGGAGGTCAGGACCACAGTATTCAGGGGGCTTGTTGGTGCAAAAGATATCAGGAAGATAAGCCAGTACCTGGATGAATGTGACTGCGGGAACCTTACCTATGCAGTCCAGCAGGGCTTATCCGACAATACCCTGGATATGAAAGATACAGAGAAATTCAGTAGGCAGGAAGTGCTGGATATGGCAACAGCTATCAAACCTGTCAATCTCAAAGACATACGGATACGGACTATAGAGAATGGAGAGGAAAGGATAGTATGAGGATAATAGCTTTTGTGGGTATGCCGGCATCGGGCAAGGGTGAAGTGGCTGCTGTTGCAAAGGAATTGGGTTATCCGGTAGTGAACATGGGCGATGTGATACGTGAAGAGGTCCACAGGCTTGGTCTTGAACCAACAGACGAGAACCTGGGCGGCACCGGTACCAGGCTAAGAAAGGAGGAAGGACTATCAGCCATTGCCAGGAGGTGTGTTACGAAATTGCGTGCCTCAGAGGGTGGTGTTGCTGTGGTGGACGGGGTAAGGAACATCGAGGAGGTACACCTCTTTAAGGAGGAGTTCGGGAGCGATTTCCTGCTGATAAATGTCGAATCGTCCACAGAGGACAGGCTTGCAAGGATCAAGGCGCGGGGCAGGGCTGATGACAGGTTAATGGATGAGGAAAGGCTGCGCATCCGTGATGAAAGAGAACTGGGGTGGGGCATGGGAGAGTCTATTAAAAATGCTGACCTGACCATTGTTAATGATGGCACAGTGGACCAGTTAAGGAAAAAGGTCAAAAAGATCATTGAGGAACAACGATGATAACAGTGGAAGTTTCTGCTCACGTCAACCCCACAGAGGACAGGGACAGGGTACAGTCTGCTATAGAGGGAATATTCCCTGGTCTGGAGTATGAATTACAGGAGAAGGAAGGTTTTACTGCCAGATTGGTTGGTTCGGGCGGCAGGGATTCGCTGGAACTGCTCCATGAACTGCTCAGGAGTCGTAAGATACTGGATACGGGGCGCAGGAATATGCATATTGAGGGGGTTACTGTGACATTTATCCTGAACAAACAGGCGGCTACCGTGGGCAAGGTCAGTTTCCCGCCAGGCGATGAACTGCTGGGAAGTATCTGGGTGGAGATTGTTACGCAGGATGCCGATGAAGCCGGGAGGGTGGTGGACTGGCTTGCACCGCCAACTGAGAAGGGGCATCCCCAATTTGAGATAGAATTGTGAGACTTTTCTTATTTCCCTGGACGATTCGAAAAACCGCAGAGAGCGCAAAGGGACGCAGAGTAAAATAACCCCACTCTGCGACCCTCTGCGTCCTCAGCGGTTAATCTTTTTTGCCATGATCCATTTATCCAGAATAAATTAAAAAGTCCCAGGATTGTAGGCAACATTTTTATGTGCCGGTTTACCTGATAACACGTGGGATGAAGGATACTGACATAAAAAGGAGCATCAAATACCGAAGCAAGATCCAGCGTCTGACCCGTTTGTTCAACAGCAAGAAAGCCGAACTGGCTGCCGGATACCAGGGGTATCATGAACTGTCAGGATTTATTGACCAGTGCCAGCGCTGGGGTATCACGGACCGGGGGCAGGAGAAGGCTCTGGACGACTGGATCGACCTGCTTGAGCGCTGGCCCTTTGTTGGGGGTGCCCCTACCGGAACGCTGTCCCATCACCAGAGGCAAAAGACCATGGTAAGGGAACATTACAAATGTACCATGTGCGGCCGCCCGGCAGAAGAGGTACACCATAAGGTCCCAAGGTCAAAAGGTGGTAAGAACGAACCAGGTAATCTTGTTGTACTGTGCAGGGAGTGCCATGAAATGATGCACAGGAAAAGGTAAGCCATAAAGACGTTTTTGTAGTATCATTTTGCCTCATCAAGAGCAGAATTAATGCAAAGCTTGGTCAAAATCTTGGGACCAGTATAGATTTGGGGCACAACGGCAATGATTGAGAATTTGACAGATCATCAATGAGTTTGGAGGAATTTTTTTATTTTCCATTAAGTATTCTAAATTAGGAACGTGCCCAAACTTGAGTTGAAATAAAAATGCACTCGTTATTCATTCCCATCCCCATCCCCATTTCTCTTCTCAGTTTTCCTTATCCCCTCTTTAACACATCTGACAACAGTTCCTGTGATCTTCTCACCAAACTCCGTATACGATCCGGCATATTCTATGTACGGTGAGGAATGTTTCCGGTATGCAATTATCACCGCATCAGTGGTCGTTCCTAAAAAATCGCATCCCATTTCCATCAGCGCAAGCCCTTTAGCCTCAGTGGCTGTGATAATCGCCCCTGCCATTGCACCTTCGGACAGGATCCCGTTAACAACAAGAATAATATTGATAGTCCCTGCCTCACTATCCTTAACCCTGAAGCCTGAAGGATGAGTGATACCAGCAGTGACAAAAGTTGTCAGATAGTCATCTGTCCTTACACACAGATCATCCATGTTCACCGCTGTCAGTAGTCCGAAATACGGCCTTTGCAACTGAAGAGAATCAGCCAGTCGGTCCAGATACTGTGCAGGTTCGAAGTGGTTAAAGCCCGGCTGCACCTGATGGTTTAACAGGCATGCTACACAAGCGCGACCGCCGTTAATGCCTGAACTTATGGCTTCGAATTCGCCCTCGATGATCAGTGTAGAGTCTTTAGTGTAATGTCTCATGCAGTGGCTCCAGTACAGGTATTACATAAAGCGAGTTTGTTATTTCATTTGGAATTACTTCTACAGCAATATTAAATGCTCGTTCAATATTAGACGGGGTCAGCACCTGGTCCGGGGTGCCAACTGATATCAGTTTCCCGTCCCTGAGAAGACATATCTTATCACAATAATAGGCAGCAAGGTTCAGGTCGTGCATAACTGCTACCACAACCATACCCTTTCGAGAGGCATGCTTTACAAGATTTAAGATATCTATCTGGTTCGTTATATCAAGATGTGAAGTTGGCTCATCCAGAAGCAGGATCTTCGGATTCTGTGCAAACGCCCTTGCAATGATCACCCGCTGCAGTTCCCCGCCGCTTAATTGCGTGATCAATCTGTCTTTCAAAAAAATTGTGTTTGTCTTTTCCATTGCCTCCCTCACTATATTGATATCCTCAACAGTTTCAGATCCTTTGATATAGGGAGTCCGCCCCATTAATACAATATCTTCCACAGTGAACTCGAAATTTATTGAGATCACCTGTGAGACAACAGCCACCTTTTTCGCGATCTGCGTGCTTTGCATCTCATCAATATTCGTCCCATCGATAAGAACTGTCCCTGAGATGGGTTCTAAAACCTTTGTTATGGTCTTTAACAGCGTTGTTTTTCCTGAACCGTTGGGTCCTATGACCCCGACAACCTCACCTTCACTGGCTTTGATTGATATCTGCTCCAGGACATGCCTGTGTCCATAACCGGCGCTCAGGTCTCGAATCTCAAGCATACAGGCTTTGCCTCCTCTTTCGTAACAGGTATATGAAAAACGGTGCACCGAACATGGCTGTCACGATACCCACAGGCAGTTCGACAGAATCTATGATGGTCCTGGAAAAAGTATCGCAGAGTACCAAAAAGACCGCACCCATCAGGGTTGAAGCCGGAAAAAGTATCCTGTGGTCGGGACCAACGATTATACGCATGATATGGGGAATGATAAGCCCCACAAAACCGATGATCCCGCTAACAGATACAGCAGCAGCCGTGACCAGTGCGGACAATACCAGCACGTAGCGCTTCACCTGTTCAATGTTTATACCCAGGTACTGCGCCTGCTCTTCCCCCAGCAGCATTACATTCAGGCTCCAGGCAAAACGATACAGCACAAGGATACCAAAAATTATCATGACAGATGTGATCTTTACCTTATCCCAGCTTGCTGTCCATAGTCCACCCATCAGCCAGAAGATTATCTGGTGAGGTGAATGGGAGATGAATATGATCAGGGAAGTGAATGCAGCGAGCAGCGAACCAACTGCTATACCGGATAGTAAGAGTGTATCGACCGGCACTTTGCCCCCGATCTTTGATATGTTGTATACTACAAATATTGTGATAACAGCCCCTATAAATGAGAGGAACTGGACCGGCAGCAGCATCACAAAAGCAAGTGATGCTCCCAGTGCCGCACCTGACGACATCCCGATAATATAGGGGTCTGCCATCGGGTTTTTCAACAATCCCTGCATTGCACAGCCGGCTGTGCTTAAGGCTGCACCCACCAGGGCTGCGAGGAGTACCCTGGGAAGGCGGATATCGCTGATAATGACCTCCTGACTGTCAGTCCAGGTCTTCTCAATGAAAGGATTGGCCATCAGGATATTTGCGGTGACAGACGGGAATATCTTTCCGGTTATTTCTAATATACTCTCAAATATTTTAGTTACCAGGATCTTTGCGGTGACATCCGGGGAGATACTGGTAGAGCCTATGGCTGTATTGCTGATCACTGCTGCGATCAGGAGTAATGCCAGTATAAAAATAACCGACTTGCCGGGTTTAGCCATAATAGTTATCTCTTATCTCTCTCGTTTTGAATAAACCATCAATATCATGCCAAGTGCAAGTATCATACCAAAGCCGGGCGTCGAAGATATGTCGGATGTAGCATTCGAATCGGGCTGCATATTGGGTTCGATGTAACCATGCAGTTCAGCTAATCCCTGGACGATCCTCGGACCTGCCAGTTCGATCGTGTTCGGATCGTCTGCCGGATATACTTTATTATTTTTCACTGCATCCGTTTGCGCCAGTACCTGGTTACCTGTTATGGCTTCCATTATGGTATATGAACCTCCCCCCATGCCTGAACAGATTATGATCTGCGGATTTTTATCAACAACGTCTTCAATACTTATGACCGGCCAGCCTTGTGCCTGAATGATATTATTTCCGCCAGCCATTTGTATCAGGTCATCTGGGAAGGAACCTGCACCTGCTGCATACATGGGCTCATGCCAGACGATATAAAGCACGCGGGGCTTTCTGCTGTTTGGGATATCTTCTGTCATGTCTGTTATATTCCCGATCTGCTGCGTCATATCCGCAGTGAGCGATTCAGCAGCAGCATCGTTTCCTGTGATGTTCCCAACAAGCCGGATGTTCTCAAGAATGTCATCCATTGTTTTCGGGTTTAATGTGACCACTTTGAGGTCCAGGCTCTTCAATGCATTGATCGTATCCAGGCCGTTGCCTTCTTCGGCAAGGACAAGGTCGGGAGACATGTTCACTACTGCTTCGATATTTACGCTCGAGAATCCACCGATCTTTGAAAGATTGACAGCTTCAGGAGGATATGTATCATACGTGGTGCCTGCGACCACTCTGTCGCCGGCACCAACCGCAAATAATATCTCTGTATTACACGGGGACAGGGATACGATGCGCATCGGTGTTTTTTCGATCGTCACTGTGCATCCGAAATTGTCGGTAATATTGATGGGATACGCCAGTGTATTTTGGGTCAACAGTACGGTTACGGTTAGAATAAATAGAACGATATGGGATGTTTTTAGCATTAGCAATTCCTCTGACATCATCTGGAGATTTCATATATAATACTGGTGTTCCGGGTTACAGGTGTTGGCCAAAAAGGGGTCAATACAATGTGGGCGCAGTCAAATGAAAATGTGATTTAATGTATCTCAAGTTAATTACCACTATTGGATCCATCAGTTCTTGATATTTACAGATATCTTCTTCTTGGTCACAGGCACCAGTCTCTTCCATTCAACTGTGACATCTTTCTCTAATAAATATTCATCTACTGTTTTATTTGAGAGTTTTCCATCAATCTCATACAGGAATAATCCTTCTTCACCATCTGTAGATATTACATATTCCCGGTTGCCCACTCTCTTAACCTCTACAGCCGACACGCTTTTAAGTGCATCTAACAGGCTGCTTCCTTTTGGCAGTTCGATGTTATCGACTTTAGCAAATTTATCAAGAATATTATACATATTTTTTGATTTGACATTGAGTACATGGGTTTTGCCGAATTCTTTTCTTTCAATAAGGTCGGCATCTTCCAATATCCTGACATGCTTTGCGGCAACAGGGACCGAGATGTTCAATTCCTTTGCCAGTCCTGAAATATGCATCTCAGTATCAGTTAGTACCTCCAGCATATTCATGCGGGTGGAGCTTCCCATTGCCTTGAATACTTTATTATCTATCTGGGTCATAACTGTTATCTTAAATCGAGGTGATATTTAAGTCCTTCTTTTTATAGCTGGCACTGGTGTCTTTTCCAATAAAAATTTGAGACTTTTTATTATTTACTGAGACGATTCAGAAAACCGCAAAGAGCGCAGAGGCACGCAGAGAAAAATAACACCTCTCTGCGCCTCTCTGCGCCTCTC
>Ga0255455_1006_pt1 | contig 17080 bp, 17 predicted proteins | sample ANMaggQLBNCT01K7_FD_182627 | JGI IMG/M metagenome (GOLD analysis project Ga0255455, IMG submission 182627) | Sediment cell enrichment communities from methane seep in Santa Monica Basin, California, United Staets - ANME aggregate JGI... | ecosystem: Environmental > Aquatic > Marine > Cold seeps >... | reverse complement strand
AATGACCAGTCACATCCCTGAACTTGTATCTCAGCTATAAGCACATCAGGCATTCAGTTTTTCCCTTATGAACTTCACCGTACTCTCCATAGTGGCTCCGGGAGTGAATATTTCCGCCATACCCAGTTTCTTCAACTCAGGGATATCCTCCTGTGGGATTATTCCTCCGGCAATGACAATGACATCTACACCCCTCTTCTTGAGCAGTTCCATTATTTTCGGACAGAGTGTCATGTGTGCTCCCGAGAGGATACTCAGTCCTACTACATCCACTTCATTCTGTACCGCTGCCTCCACTATCTGCTCCGGCGTCCGGTGCAAACCAGTATAAATAACCTCCATCCCTGCATCACATAGCGCTCTCGCAATAACCTTCGCCCCTCTGTCATGTCCGTCCAAACCCGGTTTTGCTATCAACACAACAATCTTTTTTTCTCCATATTCCCTCCTAAAATATGGTTTTTTCCTTATATTCACCAAACACGGAACGCATAACATCGCAAATCTCCTCGACTGTCGCCTGGGCACCTGCACACTTCACCACCGGATACATCAGATTCTCATTTCCTTCAGATGCCTTTTTAAGCTTCTCCAGTGCATCCTGCAACTTCTTTCCATCTCTCTTTTTACGCAACTTTTTCAACCTTTCTATCTGTGCACGCTGTACTGCTTCATCAACCCTCAGCGTTTTAGAAAACTTTTCCTCCTCCATCTTGAATTTGTTTATCCCGACAACGATGCGAGCGTCACTTTCTACCTCCCGCTGGTACCTATATGCAGCATCGGAGATCTCCTTATGGAAAAATCCTGTCTCTATACCTTTTATCACGCCTGTGAGTATCGGGTACTCTCCTTCTCCCATTGACTCAATTCGCTCTATGTACTTCATCGCCTGCTCCTCTATCTCATCAGTAAGCCATTCAATGAAGTACGAGCCGGCAAGCGGGTCTACGGTATTCACAACGCCGCTTTCATGTGCGATGATCTGCTGCGTTCGCAGCGCTACCCGGACTGCCTTTTCTGTTGGCGTTGCATATGCCTCATCATACGAATTTGTGTGGAGCGACTGCGTTCCTCCCAGAACAGCGGCCAGCGCTTCCAATGTCGATCTTACAATATTATTCTCAGGCTGCTGTGCCGTTAAAGAGCATCCTGCGGTCTGGGTGTGGTAGCGAAGCATCCACGAGCGGGAATTTTTTGCTCCGTATCTCTCGCGCATAATTCTTGCCCACATCCTGCGAGCGGCACGGAACTTCGCAATCTCCTCGAAGAAATCCGTATGGGAGTTGAAAAAAAAACTCAGCCTCGGTGCGAATTGATCGATCTGCAGCCCTCTTTCCAAAGCCGCCTCCACATATGCTGCACCGTTTGCAAGCGTGAAGGCAATTTCCTGAGCTGCTGTGCAACCTGCCTCACGCATATGGTATCCGCTTATACTTATGGAATTCCATTTCGGCATGTGTTGTGCACAGTACTCAAATATCTCTATCACGAGCCTTATCGATGGCTCAGGAGGAAATATATAGTTGCCGCGTGCCACATATTCCTTAAAGATATCGTTCTGCACGGTTCCCCTGAGTTTTTCCTGCGCTACACCTTGTTTCGCAGCTACCGTGATGTACATTGCCAGCAGCACATTAGTTGGTGCATTGATAGTCATGGAAGTCGTTACTTTGTCCAGTGGAATTCCTCTGAAAAGAATTTCCATATCCTGCACAGAATCTACGGCGACGCCGACCTTGCCAACTTCTCCATCTGCCAGAGGATGGTCTGAGTCATATCCAAGCTGCGTTGGCAGATCAAACGCAACGCTAAGCCCTGTTTGCCCCTGCCCGATCAAATACTTGTAGCGCTGGTTCGTGTCCTTAGCCGTTCCGTATCCTGCGTACTGGCGCATCGTCCACATACGACCACGATAACCTGTTGCATGCACCCCCCTGATGTACGGATATTCTCCAGGAAATCCGAGGTCCTGCATATAATCCTTCTGCTGCGGCAGATAGAGTCTCTGTACAGGTATGCCTGAGAGTGTCCTGAACTCTTCGCATGATTCTGCCACACTATCGAGAGTCTTTCGAAGCACTCCGTCTTCCCACTTGCTGCAGTGCTCCTTTATTTCCTGCAATTTTTTCTCATCAAACATCAATACACCCCATCATGCCTTCCCGGTATCCCCATATCTAAGAAGGAGAAACCCGTATATCCCCTTAACGGTTGGCATAAGTACGAACACTATCGGCGGTACCGTTCAGGCTCGAACCTGAACCTTCACTGCCCTGTCTTTGAGCCACGGAAATCTACTGCTCGAACCTGAACCCATAAATATCCTTTTCACCGAGCGTTCTGAGTTTCCCCCATCTTGGTCGCAGCCGCAGGCCGACTTTGATGTCATCGCCCGTCAGCTGACCCAGTGCCCTGACGCCATTTGGAAACTCGACTATGCCAAGCAGCAGGGGTGACATCTCGATTCCCTCGGGCAGCACATAGAGCTTCGTGTAGGTAAGCAACTTGCACTCATTGCCCAGCTCGACCTCTTCGAAATCGGTACCCTTGCAACTCAGGCAGCGTGCATGTCTTGGGTAATGCAGCCTGCTGCAGCCCTTGCACCTGAATCCGGTCATTCGCTCCTGCATCAGTCCATCCTCTCCAAGATATGCGTAACGACATTGTTTCCAAATCCGCCGAAGTTGCAGCAATAGGCCCGCTTAGCGCCACTGACCTGCCGCTCTTTTGCCTCGCCCCTCAGCTGCCAAGCGAGCTCAATGATCTGCGCCACGCCTGTCGCCCCTATCGGGTGACCCCTGGCTTTGAGGCCGCCCGAGGTGTTGATCGGCAGCTCACCATCGAGGGCCGTTTTACCTTCTTCGAGCGCCTTTGCACCCTCTCCCTTCCTGAAAAAACCCGCATCCTCGCTCTGTGCAATTTCAAGAATCGCAAATGCATCATGGAGTTCAGCCACGTCGATATCGCTTGGCCCGAGCCCGGCCATCTCAAATGCCTGTTTAGAAGCGAGCTGTACTGCCTTTAGCACGGTTGGGTCTTCCCGCTCGTGTACGGCATGTGTATCAGTCGCCTGCCCGAAACCAGCTATTCTCACGGGCGCATCAGAGTATTTTTTTGCCACGTCTGCGGGACAAAGGACAACAGCTGCAGCTCCATCGCTTATCGGGCAGCAGTGGTAGAGCCGCAGCGGGTCAGCGATCATCACCGAGTTCATGATCTCCTTGATGGTTACGGCTTTTTGAAGGTGGGCGTATGGGTTTTTGAGGGCATTTGCATGGTTTTTTGCTGCCACCATCGCAAGATGCTTTTCGGTAACGCCGTGGTGCTGCATGTAGAGCCTTGTGAACATTGCAGCTAACGAAGGCAGGGTCACACCATGCACATACTCCACATCGGGTTGGCTCAGTGTCGCAACAATGCCAGTGATAACGTTGGTATCCACATGTGTCATTTTCTCTCCTCCGGCCACCAGCACCAGGTCATAAGCTCCGGATGCAACGGCGAGAAGACCCATTTTTACGGCTGAACCTCCCGAAGCCGGGCCGTTTTCCACACGGTCAGCTGCTGCCGGCAATAAGCTGAGTTGATCCACAAGTGCACTGGCGATGGCACTCTGGCGGGTAAGTTCACCTGCTGCAAAATTTGCGACGTAAACGGCATCGAAATCACGATCGCCTGCACCAGCATCGTCGATCGCCCTGAGCGAAGCCTCTGCTAAGAGGTCCATTAACCCTTTACCTTCGAGCCGCCCAAACTTTGTCATCCCGCATCCGATTATAGCTACATCTCTCAATTGCATCATTCCTTTGACTTACCCAAGTTCTCACGTCCTGACCATCTCAATTGCATTTCTGCATCCTTTGACTTACCCAAGTTCTCAGTTCCTGAGCATCTCAATTGGATTTTTGCATCCTTTTGATCGCCTCGATTATTTCATTAACAGAAGCCTCTTCCTCGATCGTGGATAGATCTCCCATATCTTTTTTAGTCCATATTGCTTTCATTACTCTCCTCATTATTTTACCACTTCGGGTTTTTGGTAACATGTTCACAAATTCGATACCCCTGATTACCACAAATGGACCCATGTTTTCCCTCACATGGAGCAAGAGTTCTTTTTTTAGTTCTTCCGAAGGCTCAAAGCCACTTTTTAATACAACAAAAGCACATGCAACTTGCCCTTTCAGCTCATCTGGTACTCCTGATACACCTGATTCCAAGACAGCCGGATGTGACATGAGTGCATTTTCAATTTCTATAGTCCCAACTCTATGAGCAGCAATTTTTATCACCTCATCGGATCTGCCTACGAACCATATGTAACCATCATCATCTTTGTAAGCAGCATCTCCGGAATAATAACTCTTGGTGGATGGAATTTTTTCCCAGTATTCTTTTAAGTATCTCTTATGTTCCCCCCAAAGAGTTGGTGAAAGCCCGGGGAAAGGTTCTTTTACTATTAAAATGCCTTTTTCTCCAGCAGGCATGGAATGACCGCTTTTTTCGTTTACAATATCCACTTTGGTTCCTGGAACAGATATTGCAGCAGACCCAGGCTTAATAGGTAATAAGGACAAGCCATAAGGATTCGCAATTAGGGGGCCTGCAGATTCGGTCTGCCACATGTGATCAATTACAGGGATTTTATTCCCAAATACTTCTTCGTAAAGCCATTGCCACGCTGGTGGATTCAAGACCTCTCCTGCACTGAAAACTCTTTCTACTGAACTTAAGTCATGCTTGCGCGCTTCTTCAATTCCAAGTTTCATTAATCCTCTTACACCTGTAGGAGATACCCATAAACCTGTCACTTTGTTTCTTTCTATTATGTCCCACCACATATCTCGCCTGGGATAATCGGGGGTGCCGTTATACAAAATAGAGGTACAGCCGGAGAGTAGCGGACCATATACATTGTAACTATGGCCTACTATCCAGCCAATATCTGACGTGCAAAACCATACATCACTTTCCCTTAATTTATATATCCATTGACCCATAGCATGTATATATATTTGATATCCTCCATGGTTGTGGACGGTGACCTTAGGTGTTGCTGTAGTGCCTGATGTAGGAAGTAAAAAAAGTGGCTCGTTAGATTCCATCTTCTCTACAGCAGAACTGTTGCCTCTGCCCATTTTTAAAAAATCCCCCCAATATATGTCCCGCCCTTTCATTAAGGTCGTCTCTTTATTCTTGTTTTTCCTGAGTATGACAACTTTCTTGATCTCACCGGGATAGATTTTCAGTGATTGGTCAATAGTTTTCTTAAGTGGTATTGTTTTTCCTCTTCTTGTCCCCTCATCTTGTGTAAGAATGTATTTTGCACCTGTGAGTTTAAGACGGTCAGCTACAGCTTTTCCGGAAAAGCCAGCAAATATTACAACATGAATGGCTCCGACTCTTGCACATGCAAGCATAGCCACGACAGATTCGATACATGTAGGAATATAGATCGCTACCCGATCTCCTTTTTTCACGCCTATGCCCCTCAAAGCGGATGCACATTCCATCACCATTGCAAGAAGCTGTCCATAGGTCACAACTTTGATTTCATCTGTTTCTCCTGACTCGGCGATTAATGCTGCTCTGCCTGCTCTGCCTTTTTCTATATTGTAATCCACACAGTTGTAACAAATGTTTGTAATACCGCCCGCGTACCACTTGAAGATGTCTTCATCCCAGCTAAATGCCTTGTCCCACTTTCTAAACCAGTAAATCTCGTCCTGGGCTTTTACTGCCGCTTCTTCCCAAAATGATTCGAAGTCTTCTTCCCCCCACTTTATGAAACGACCTACATGGGGAGGTATTATTTGCATTTTTATTTTCTCATTCATAGTATTCTTCCATCTTTTGAGCTACTTTACAGTGGAGTATAACGGTCACACTCATATCTGAACTCCCGGACAGGGATTCGGACGTTGTTGTCGGTTTTAGATGACTCGTTCATATCCCAACTTACATGGCCCCTGACCTCACTTATGAAAACATTGCCTTTAGCAGCTACGCCAGAGGCATCAGTATATTTCCTATCATTTTCGCGTTCATCCGTTAATATTGATACTTCTCCATTTTTATCTTTTAGAATAATCTGACTATGTCAGGTTAAATCAAGCTTTTTATTTTCCCTGCCACATCCACAGGACTATCAGCCACCGCCACCCCGGCACCCTCCAGCGCCTCGATCTTCTCCTTTGCAGTCCCGCCGCCCCCGCTGATAATGGCACCGGCATGGCCCATGGTCTTGCCGGGCGGGGCGCTCACACCCACTACATAACCCACAACGGGCTTGTCCACATGTTCCCTGATGTATTCAGCAGCCTCCTGCTCGGCCGTACCCCCTATCTCACCGATCATCACAATTTCCGAAGTTCCAGGGTCATTCTCGAACATCTCAAGTGCATCAATGAACGAGGTGCCGATAAGCGGGTCGCCGCCGATACCCACGCAGTTGGACTGGCCTATGCTCTGCCTGCTTAACGCATCCACCACTTCATAGGTAAGTGTGCCGCTGCGGGATACCACACCCACATTACCTTTTAAAAAGATAGAATCCGGCATGATACCCACCCTTGCCTCGCCTGGCGTGGTGATACCTGGACAGTTGGGGCCTACCAGCCTAACATCGATATCTTCAATGCTCCTGAACACCCGTACCATGTCCTTAACAGGTATCCCTTCAGTAATGCACACGACCAGCGATACACCGGAATCCACAGCCTCCAGGATGGCATCTGCTGCATGGGGCGGAGGTACGAAAATAATAGATGCATTTGCACCTGTGGTGTCCACTGCTTCTGGCATGGAATCAAATACGCTCACCCCCTCCACCACCCGGCCGCCCTTGCCCGGTGTAACACCTGCAACAACCTTTGTGCCATATTGCAGCATAAACCTGGTCTCAAGAGTACCTACATGACCAGTAATACCCTGCACAACAAGCCGGGTGTCCCGGTCCACCAGTAAGCTCATGAAACCAACCCCACAGCAATACCTGCCGCTTCTGCCGTACTTTGGGCAACAGACACATTGGCACCTTTTAATATCTCCCATCCCTTTTCCTGGTTCGTCCCTGTCAACCTGACCACTACCGGAATATCCAGTCCCTGCAAGGTATCATGGATGCCCTCAGCGATCTCGTCGCACAGTGTCAGGCCGCCGAACATGTTAATGAGCATCACTTTAGTACGCGGGTTAGAAGCAGTGATCTCCACGGCACGTCCCACATGGAAAGCATCCGCACCACCCCGCACGTCCATAAAATTGGCAGGAGTGCCGCCTTCCCTGCTGATCATGTCAAGCGTGGCCAGTGCCAGACCAGCCCCGTTCACTATACATCCGATATCACCATCCATTGCCACATAGCTCATCCCCAGCTTCTTGACCTGGACTTCCAGGGGGTCCAGGTCTTCCAGATTTTTCTCATACAACTGCTGCATAGCGCTCTGGCGGAACAGGGCGTTGTCATCGATATTTATCTTTGCATCCAGGGCCACCAATTGATCGTCCCCGGTCAAAACAAGGGGATTTATCTCTGCCAGTGTACAGTCAAGTTCGTCGTAGATTGCATATAGGCTGTCGACCATCCCTGATAAAGAAGTTACATCTGAAATACCCAGCCCTGTTGCCGTATGTTCTAATTGCTCGGGCTGTGGACCTGTTTTCGGGTCGATCAATTCTTTATGTATGAGATCAGGCGATGTTCTTGCCACCTCTTCAATATCCACACCACCACTGGCACTGGCTATCAACAGGGGACGCCTGGAAGTGCGATCAAGTGCAATCGACAGATAAAATTCCTGCTTGATATCCACACTTTGCTCTACCAGTACCTTTCCCACTGGCAGGCCCTTAATGGTAAGACCCATGATACGCAAGGCAGTCTCTGTGGCATTTTCAGGCGTGGCAATTGCGATACCGCCTGCTTTCCCCCTGCCTCCCACCAGCACCTGGGCCTTAATAGCTGCTGTTTTGAACTTCCGGACTGCCTTTGATGCCTCTTCAGGCGTGTTGCACATAATCCCTTCAGGTGTGGGGATACCGTACTTTCTGAATATCTCCTTTGACTGGTATTCGTGAAGCTTCATCGTTTACTGCCTTCCTTTTTATATTATATTTAGAAACATTACATATTTAATTACTCATAAAAAGGATTATTATTAATGTCGAATCATAATGTATAATCATTATAATTACTCGCAATCTATATATAACATTAACATTAATGATATTTCGGTGATTCAAATGGACGAAAAAGCAAAACCACAACTTGTATTGAAGCGGAAGGTATGTGATTCATGCGGAGAGAAGAATTTCGAACATACTTCAGAGATACAGGTACTGGGTAAATATATCTGTTTGGATTGTCTCACCTGAAATTTGTGAGAATATCTCATTTCTTTCCCTCCATCCCCTCCTTTTTTCTTTTTTCTTTTTTCTTTTTTCTTTTTTCTTTTTTATTTTTTCTTTTTTCTTTTTTCTTTTTTCTTTTTTCTTTTTTCTTTTTTCTTTTTTTTCCCTCTGATATATTATAACTGTAAGACTCGGGTGTGCATGCCTGCTTTAATCTTAATAACTATACCCCGCAGATCTGCCGCGCTTGTGTGTGTCGTCGCAACATTTGACTGAAGATAATTTATACCATAATGTACAATTGAAAAAATCAACTAATAGACAGTACCCTTGTTTATCGGAGTTTGGCAAATATATCCAGAATAATGCATTTTATCCTGCATGGACTTTCGACCAATGCAATACGACATCCAAAGACCGTTATCAGTATATTAGCAGTTGCTGTGTTCATTTCCCTGTTCTTTGCATCCCAGGTACAGATGGTCACCAGTTCTGAAACCTTCTTCCCTGAGGACAGTGTTGTATATAACGATTTCAAGGCCTACCAGAAAGACTTTGGCACTGATACGGTCTTTGTGATGGTCAAGAGCGAGAACGTGCTTGAACCCTATGTTTTCGATTACTTAGCCCAACTGGAAAGGCAATTACAAGGACTTGATTATGTCATATCTACAAGTTCTGCTGCCGGCAGGGTGACAGAAAAAGAAGCTTCAAGCCCGGAAGCACTGCGCTCAGCATACGAGCGCGGTATCCTGGAAGGGGTCATAACCAGGCGCGACACTGCACTTATCATTGTACAGGTGCCTGAACTCGAACAGCCTGGAGCCATTGCCGTTGATATGGAAAAAGCCATTGATTTCGTTGACCGGCCCCCGGGTGTGGCAGTAGAAGCCTCGGGCGGGCCCATGCTTGACTACCAGCTTGGGATGATCATGGGTATGAGCATGGGCATGATGTTCGGTGTGGCACTAATATTAATGATCACAATATTGTACATATTTTTCAGGACAATTGTCAGGGGAAGGTATCTGCCGTTTTTGCCACTCATGGCAGTCACTATTGCACTGGCCATGGCCTTCGGCCTCATGGGTGTGCTGGAAATACCCATGTCTATGATACTGACAGGCTTTTTAAGTGTCTTGATAGGACTGGGTATCGATTACGGCATCCAGGTCATGACCAGGTACGAAGAAGAACGATTAAAAGGGCTGGGTGTGGATGAGGCCATCGAGGTCGCTATCACCCGCATGGGTAAGGCAGTGGGACTTGCCATTGTCACCACCCTTGTTGGCTTTAGCAGTTTGTATTTCGCAAATATTCCTGACCTGGAATATTTCGGCATGGCCGTATCCATCGGGCTTGTCCTGTCATATATTACTGCTATCTGGTTTATCCCTGCTGTCTTGAAACTGGTAGATAAAGGCAGTTCAGGGTACCTGGAACCTGCCCCTGGTGTACTGGACAGGATTCTTGAGCTTACTGCCCGCAATTCTACAAGACATCCCATATTCATCCTGCTGCTCGTTATCGGTGTGACCTTTTCAAGTGCAGCAATGTATCCAAAGGTGGATACCCTGACAGATTTCTACCAATATTTTCCCCAGGATATCCAGGCCATAAGGTTCATGGAGGAAATGCGAGACCTGACAGGCGGTACCGATACTATTTCCCTTGTAATAAGGTCTGACGATGTTACAAACAGGAAAACATTGCAGGAAATGCTTACCCTATCCGATTATTTACAGGCGCATGAACCTGCTGTGCAGCATACAGGCAGTCTGGCCTCAGTTCTGTCAGACGGGGGCAGCCTACCTGAAAACCAGGATATTCCGTACCTGATAGATGAAATGGACCCTGCCAAGAGGCGAAGGCTGGTAAATTATCCGTATGCTACCCTCGGGGTCATCGACCTGACAGTGGAACACCTGGACGGAAAAAGACTGGATGATGCCCTTAATAATATTCGCTCTTCTATAGGATTTGTACAACCGGATATGGATATTACCATTACAGGAGAACCGTTACTGAACAATGAGATCGGGCATACCATGACCGACGGCCAGATACGTATGACTCTTCTTAGTTTTGTGTTCGTATTTTTGGCCATGTTCCTGATATTTGGGTCAGTAGTAAGGGCGCTTATCCCGATGGCTCCCATAATTGTGGTGATAGCCATAAGCGGAGCCCTGATGTGGATACTGGGCATCCCCCAGACCACACTCAGTATCAGTACCAACAGTATCATCCTGGGTCTGGGAGTGGACTATTCCATACACATTATGCACCGCTATAAGGAAGAAAGGGAAAACGGGGCCGAACCACGGGATGCTATCCAGACCACTATCTCACGGATAGGTAAGGCCATCGTGACCTCAGGACTGACCACAGCAGGCGGGTTTGCCGCTATGATGCTGTCACCCTTCCCGCTGATGGTATGGTTCGGTATCATTGCATTCTCATCCATCCTGATGATTTTGTTGCTGACCCTGACGCTGCTGCCAGCCCTGTTGATCTTACTTGACAGGCCAGGAGCGAATTATATGAATTACAAGATCTCGTCAAGCAATAACATTTTATGATGAGATGTTGATATTACATGTTGGTATATCATGTCATTCAAACATGTACAGGTAAAACTGGAAGATCATGAATATTCAGGGCTGAAAAAAGTGGCTGATGAGAAACATCTTACATTAAAGGACGCTGTCAGGGAGGCTGTATTGTTCTGGGTAAGGAGTAAGTCAGGACTTGACAAGGATGACCCTTTCTTCAAGACATCAGGGATGTTCTCAAGTGATGAGCAACTGTCAGAGAACCATGACCAGATATACGAGGTATGAAATGTGCTCTTCATTGACACATCTGCATTTCTGGCACTGGCAAATGACAGGGATAACTATTACAAAGCAGCCCAACGTTTCCTGATGGATATGCAAAATGGAAAATTTAGGCCAACAAGGCTTATCACCTCAGATTATATCGTAGATGAAACTTTGACCAGGATCAGGTTCAAGGTGGGACATGCCCAGGCTGTCAACTGGGGGCAAAATATCCACAGTTCGAAAATTATTGAGTTGATGAGAGTTGATGAAAGTGTCTATGAAGATGCACTGGTCATCTTTGAGAAATATAATGACAAGCAATTGAGCTTTACTGATTGTACAAGTTTTGCATTGATGAAAAGCATGGGCATTAATGATGCTTTTACCTTTGACGAAGATTTCAGGAAAATGGGATTTAATATTATGCCAGAATAATTGAATATGTAAGAGCAATTATAGTCAAGAACATAATATTCATTACTTATCATTTCAGGGTGCTCCACCGTAACAGGTGAAGCCGAGTCAATTATTCTGACGCCGGGATTGACCTCCAGAATATTGCGTCGCACCTGCTCGATCTTTTCCAGTTCTGCAGTATCCTGTTTATTGATCACCACCACATCAGCCATTCGCAGGTTGATCTCTCCCGGGTAATATGTAAGCCCGTCCCCGGCCCGGTGCGGGTCTGCCACCACAATGCTCAGGTCAGGTTTAAAGAACGAAAAATCATTATTACCACCGTCCCATACCACGATATCTGCCTCTGCTTCGGCTCTTTGCAGTATCTTTTCATAATCCACACCTGCAAACACAGTACAGCCCGCATCTATATGGGTCTCGTATTCCTCCCTTTCTTCTATGGTAGTACCCATGGCATCCAGGTCCTCGTAGCATGAGAAACGCTGCACTGCCTGTTTTGCCAGGTCCCCGTATGGCATTGGGTGTCTTACTACAGACGAGGTCTTACCCAGCTGTCGCAGTATCTGGCAGACTTTTTTACTCACAGAGGTCTTACCGCTGCCCGTACGTACTGCACATACCGATATCACAGGTTTGCTGCTCGTTAACTGGGTGGAATCTGGCCCCTGCATAATAAAATCAGCACCAGCGGCATTGACCATTGCGCCTTTGGACATAACATAATGATACGGCACATCACTATAGGCGAACACTACCTGGTCAATGGAGTGCGAATGTATCAGGTCAATAAGCTCGGCTTCCGGATATATGGGAATGCCATCAGGATACAGGTCGCCTGCCAGTGCAGCCGGATATGTCCTGCCCTCTATATCAGGTATCTGGGTGGCAGTAAACGCTGCCACATGGTAGGCAGGATTATCTTTGAAATATACATTGAAATTGTGGAAATCCCTGCCTGCCGCTCCCATTATTATGATTTTAGTTACATTATCGCTCATATAGCTGCCCTCATCCTGTTCGTTCTTCGTGCTGTTCGTTATGTTCGTTTTATTATAGTTAAAAACCAAACAAATTAAACTTACTCTTTGCGAGCTTTGCGCTCTTTGCGGTGGCAATATGTTTGAAAACAATGTCTCCCCACTACAATTATTTATTACCGCAAAGTACGCAAAGAGCGCAAAGTGGTCATATGATAAGTAATGAATATTATGTTCTTAACTATAATCATTCCAATAGTATCTCATGTATAATTTGATATATCGAAAATGCTCACTTCGTTCACATTTTCTAATCTTCAGCTTCTTCAAAGCTTCAGTCAAGAAAATCCGAGCGCTAGCGAGGATTTTGTTCTGCATTAGAATTAATTTTTAGATAGGGTGGTGCTATGGTTGTAATTCGAAATAAGTTAGACCAGAAAATAATAATAAATTTGAATGAAGGTAAAAGTATCTTTTTATTATCAAAAGGTACGGCAGATGTATCGGATGAAGACTTTTCATCAAGACATCTTCAAAAACTAATTGCAAAAGGGGCTATCATTAAAAGTCATCATGATAAGAAACCTGATGCTGGACCGATAATAACAGATAAACCGGCAATACCAGATGAATCGGTAATACCAGATGAAACGGAAATACCAGATGAAACAGAAATACCAGATGAAACAGAAATACCAGATGAAACAGAAATACCAGATGAAACAGAAATACCAGATGAAACAGAAATACCAGATGAAACAGGAATTGTGAATAAATTAAATAATTTGGAGGGATAATATGAGTCAATATCTATCGCCAGGAGTTTATGTTGAGGAAAAGTCCTCAGGAGTAAAGCCAATTGAAGGAGTAGGTACTTCAACTGGTGCTTTTGTAGGAATCACCGAAAAGGGACCAATAGGTAAAGCAGAGCTGATAGCAAACTGGACACAGTTTGTTAAAAAATTCGGAGGTTATATTGCCAATGGAAATATGGCATATGCAGTGAATCAATTTTTCAATGAAGGAGGAACAAGATGCTATGTTGTTCGAACATGTCATTATACGGATATACAGGATCTGAATACAAAGGCGTCTTCACCTTCAGCCGGGACATTAATTGACAGTAGTAATGAACCCGCACTAAGGGTTTTGGCATCATCTGATGGGGAATGGGGTGACAAAATATCAATTGACATTGAAGCCGCCACTGATCCTGAACTTGAAGAAAATGGATTCAAGCTAATCGTCAAACATAATAATATTGAAGTAGAAGCAATTGATGATCTTACCATAAATAATGTAGAAAATACGATCAATAATAATGATTTATCCTATATCAGAGTTGAAAAGGATGACTGGGATGAAGGAAATAATGAAGTCTCAGGTTCGGGAAATAAACCACAGATTGACCAATCAATTACTCTGGAAGAAGGTGATGATGGTATAAATGATCAGAATTCTACGGATTTTATTGGTGATCAAAGTGCACAGAACGGCCTTTATGCATTTGATGTGATCGATGATATTAACATAGTAGCTATTCCTGATATGGCAGGAGAAAGATCGGTAATGCTGGCAGGTCTTAATTACTGCCAGAATAGAAGTGACTGCTTCTTTGTTGCTGATCCTCCTTCTGATTTAAGCCCAATGGAAATAGTCGATTTCAAGAAAGGAACTGGCGATTATAAAGGAAATGCATTTAATTCCTCATACGGAGCGCTGTATTATCCATGGATTAAAATCACCGACCCGGCAACAGGAAAGATAAAAACCGTTCCTCCATCCGGAGCTGTTGCAGGTACGTATGCCAAGACCGATACAGTCAGAGGAGTCCATAAAGCACCTGCTGGCATTGTAGAAGGTTATCTTGATACTGCTACTGGTATTGAAAAGACCATCACGAAAAGTGAACATGACGGATTGAATCCTCTGGGAATAAATGTGATCCGTTCCTTCCCGTCATCAGGAATCTGCATCTGGGGTGCAAGAACTCTCTCTGCCGATCCCGAATGGAAATATATCAATATCAGACGGCTCTTTATTTTCCTTGAAGAATCCATTGACGAAGCTACTCAATGGGTAGTTTTTGAACCGAACACACCTTCTCTATGGGGATCTGTAAAAAGGAATATTACAGCATTTCTTTTAAGGGTCTGGAGAGATGGTGCTTTGTTCGGAACTACTTCTGAAGAGGCTTTTTATGTTAAGGTTGATGAAGAGAATAATCCGCCTGAAGTCAGAGATGCAGGACAGCTTATCATAGAGGTTGGAGTAGCACCTGTAAAACCGGCTGAATTCGTAATAATCAGGATCAGTCAGAAAACGTTAACAAAGTAATATGAATTAATACCACAAAGGAGATAATAATATGACAGGAGAAAGAGTCGATCCATATAGGAATTTCAGGTTCAGAGTAGAGATCGAGGGCATTACTAATATAGCAGGTTTTGCAGACGCCACTATACCTGATTCAACAACAGATGTAACTGATTATAGAGAAGGTACGGATCAACCGTTTCAAAAAAAATTATCAGGACTTACCAAATATGGAAATATAACACTTAAAAGAGGGCTGACTGATTCAATGGATCTTTATAACTGGAAAAAGCTTGTTGAAGATTCCGGCGCTATAACAGCAAGAAAAGACATCTCATTGATTTTGATCGATGAGGAAGGTAATGACAAGGCGCGGTGGGAAATTAGCAAAGCATGGCCTACCAAATATGATTCATCTGATTTCAGTGCAAAAGCGAGCGAGGTGGTTATAGAAACATTTGAAATAGTACACGAAGGAGTCAAACGAGTGGAGTAATACTTAATTAAGAGGAAGTAAAATGGGAGTCTTACAGACAGAATATGATTTTACCTTACCTATGGGATATGCGGATGAAGAGGGCACACTTCATAAAGAAGGTAAGATGAGACTTGCTACCGCGGCTGATGAGATACTGCCTATGAAAGATCCAAGGGTACAGAATAATCCGGCATATTTAACAGTAATCCTTTTTTCCAGAGTTATTACCAATCTGGGAGATTTGAAGATGATAAATCCAAGGATTATTGAAGGACTCTTTACAGTGGATTTTGCATACCTTCAGGATATGTACAACAGGATCAATCAAAACGGTTCAAATACTATTAAAGCGGTATGCCCCAAATGTGAGCATGAGTTTGATATAGAGGCAACCTCATCGGGGGAATTATAGGCTACCCACTCAATAATTTATATGAGGAGGTAGCCTTTTTGGCATATCATCTCCACTGGGATTATGAGACCATTATGAATATGGAACATAATGAGCGTAAGCGGTGGTGTGAAGAGGTTAGTAAAATAAATAAGAAAATGAATACCAATAAAACAAAAAGTCTTTTGGATGTGTAGAGAAAGTTATGTCACCAACAGGAAAAAGATCAGACCCTTATAGTGCCTATAGATTCAAAGTGCAAATAGAAGGTATTAATGTGGCCGGTTTTACCGATGTTTCAGGTTTAACAATTGAGACTGAAGTTGAAACTATAAAAGAAGGAGGAGTCAATAACTACGAATATAAACTCCCAAAATTTACCAAATACAGTAACATTACATTGAAGCGTGGACTTATAGATTGGGATCTATGGAACTGGTATCAGACTGTGATATCCGGAAAATTCGAAAGAAAGAGTGGGACTATTTATCTACTTGATCACTCTGGAAATAAAACCCTGGACTACTACGATTTCTACGAAGCTTATCCAATCAAATGGGAAGGACCTACGTTCAATGCCAAAAATAGTACTGTTGCAAGTGAGACATTGATACTAGCTCATCAGCTTTTATTTAAAAAATAAAATGAATAGATACAATATATTTGTTAAAATTTTACAGGATAGAATATCAAAGCCACCTGTCGGAATTGACGGTTTTGCTTTTTCTAAAAATATAGTTCGTAAATATGATATTTTCAGAAATTCAGGCCGACTGCCTTCATTGATATTCCTCAGGTTATTTGGTAGAAGAAATGTAAATAGAAAAATTAATTTAAATAATCAAATATTTATTAATAATTTTGTCAAATCTTTTTATATGCAGTATCCAGATGTATTCAGGCAACATTATTCATATTTTCAAATTTTAGACAAAAATCCATCCAATGAAGCAGCAAATATTTCAATGCTGGAGCAAAGCGGGATTGTTAATAATATTATTAAAAATACTATTTCACATGAACATATAACTAATAAGTATTATGAGGGTGGAGATGCAAAGTCATTTCCCATTTTAACCGAGGCAGTTAGATCACCAGGAATTACTTTACATTCATTTAATCCTATAGCTAGCAATTATTTACAGAGATTTATTAATATTAGAAATATAGGTCATAAATTTAATAAACTGATTTATCCGGAAATGCAGTATTTCACTGATGAAAATCATTTTTTAAGATTATTACAACTAATTAAAAAAAACAGACCAATTGCAGATAAAAATACATCTCAACAAACAGCAAATATTTCAATTCCAAGTCA
>Ga0255455_1005_pt1 | contig 18363 bp, 16 predicted proteins | sample ANMaggQLBNCT01K7_FD_182627 | JGI IMG/M metagenome (GOLD analysis project Ga0255455, IMG submission 182627) | Sediment cell enrichment communities from methane seep in Santa Monica Basin, California, United Staets - ANME aggregate JGI... | ecosystem: Environmental > Aquatic > Marine > Cold seeps >... | reverse complement strand
CCAGCACGGCTTCGGCTCCCCCTTCAATTTCACCTGCCTCATCGAGATTCGAGTGAACGAGGATTCTACTGCTCTTGGTCAATCCCAACTCATCGAATGCGAGTACTAGGTTTCTGTATGTCAACATTGGCGCTTTATCATGCGATCGATTTCTCTTCTATCACAGTCTTACTTTCCCGTCCATTCAGGCGGTCTCTTATCCATAAAAGCCCTCATGCCCTCTTTCTGATCCTCGGTACTAAAGAGAAAATAGAAACTGCGGCGTTCACGCTCGATACCGTCTGAGAGTATTGTCTCGAAGGCAAGATTCACCATCTCTTTCCCGAATCTGGTGGCGAGCGGCGGTTTTGTGGCAATCTCGTTGGCAAATTTCAAAGCCTCGTCAAGGTACTGTGCATCAGGGACCACACGCATAATCAGCCCAAGCTGCAGCGCCTCCTCCGCCGATAAGTGTCGGTTTGTCAGCACCATCTCCATGGCAATTTGCTTACCTACAGCGCGGGTCAGACGCTGCGTCCCTCCAGCTCCCGGGATCACACCAAGTTCGATCTCGGGTTGGCCAAATCTGGCTGATTCTGATGCGATGATCATGTCACACGCCATAGCAAGCTCATTTCCACCGCCGAGACACCATCCAGATACAGCGGCGATGACGGGCTTCTGGAGCGAGGCGACGATGTCCCACCTTTGAATTCGATCCTCGATGAGCATCTCGACCGCTGATAATTCCGTCATCTCCGGAATATCCGCGCCTGCGGCAAATGCCTTTTCATTGCCCGTGATTACGATTGCACCAATCTTGTCATCCGCATCATAATTTTGAAGTGCATCCACCAGTTCCGACATCACGGCGACGTTGAGCGCATTATGCGCCTTTGGCCTGTTGATCCGGATCAATCCTGCTTTGTCATGAATCTCTGTGATAATGCTAGAGTACGCCATCGTGGTCCTCCGATTGGATTTTTTTATCAAAATTAACTATTTCTGCTGGGCACCAATCTTTGTACACAGTTTTCCAATGTGAAAGGTGTGATCCCGTCTGTGCCATAACGATCGACGGAGCACTTTTCTTGCCGACCAGGTCTCCCCAGCGAGCGTCATCGCCCCACTGCGCTTCATCAGCGCCGGCAAAGAACCCAGCATATGATCCCCTACCTTCTTCAGAGAAGCTCGAGCATCCTCAGGTAACTCTTGCTGTGAAAAAGCCAGTCCCAGTCGATCCAGATAGAACAAGTCTCCACGGGCAACATGACCAAGAATTCCAGCAATCGTCCTTGCTTCACCCGGGAATTCTCTGTGCTCATCTTCGGGGCGCAAATCATTCACAACCGAAAGCAAATCAACCATCGTAGCTTTTAGTAGCACCTCATACTCGGGAAGCTCTTCCTCGGTGAGTGGTGGGCGGTCTGAGGCAAAAAAGGCGTGCACTTTATGGCCATCCTCAAATTCCCAGGCACGAATCACCTCCGAGACAATCATCGGCGCCGATAAACCCGTAATACGAAGGCCATGACCTCCACACCAAGTTACAAATTCCTCCACCGCGGCTGGAACAGCTTGTATAGCTTTTTCCCTCTCGTCGTGGGTCGTAAAACATCCGGGCAAGTCAGGAACGTGGGCAACCCAGTGACCATCTATCTCCTCGGCACATACGATATAAGCCATGGTGCCTCCTGAATCCGGGTAAATCCTGTAAATATTGAATAGCTCGGATCAAAAGAGAATCAACCTCAGAACACGACGGAACGCGCAGATCAGCGAACGTTCTTTTATCGAAGAGCAGTAGCTGAGTACTCGTGCAGGTTGCTGCGTGGAAGATATGTTGAATGCATCGCTGATCCTGGGGATATTATATGCCGCCTGCGGATCCATCGCTTGCCATTCTCGGCGCGGGAAGATAATACAGAGAAATATTACCCGGCGTGTGCGACAAACACGCCGGTCTCCTTCGTGATGCGTATGTCTCCGTTTTTTTCCAAATACCCGTCAAGAAACCGACGCAGTTCCGCCAGATTGGGTTGGAGAGAGAGCACATCTTCGTCGCTGATACCCGAAATCACGTAGTCCATGATTGGATCCACACTCGGGATACATAAAGAATCTTCATACTCCAAAATCTCGATTCGGTTGAAATATTCCGACAAAATCCCCGTTCCGTTCTGCAATGTGAATTTGCTCTCAGCGTTCCCGATTCCAGATTCGATGCCAAATGTAGACATCCAAGCTTTCAATTCACCCATGTGCGTCTCACCGCTCGTCACTGCAAGTAATTTGCCCTCCTCCACAAGTCTTTTTCGTATGTCGCTTATCGATTGCTCGAGGTGAGGGATGTGGTGAAGTACAAAGCTGGCAACGATGACATCGAACCTCATTCGAGCAAACGGGAGGGCCTGGATGTCTATCAATGCATAGTCCATCGTACGAAGAATTCGTTCTCTCGACTCATGGAGCATTTGAGGGGAGATATCCGAGAGGACGATTTTCCATTTTGCTGGAATTTTATCGAGGTTATTAATCCAGAGATACCCGGGACCGCAGCCGAGGTCTAATATGCTGAGTCGCTCTTGCTCTCCTATTTTTGAAAACAACCACTTATGCAGCGGATTGGGATTCTGGCTGAATCTCGCGTGTAAACGGTACCTGGCATTCAATCGGGATGAATCCCGATACTGTTCCTCTCGAAGATATTTTTCATCGACCAGATTGGACATGTCATGGTCCATTGTGGGGCACAGAAGCGTCATTCCAGACAGACAGAAACAGCATCGCCGACATCATCCGCATTAAGCTCGATTCCCAGGTATGGGCTCGGATCGAGGGTGTTCTTAATTTCCAGCTCATTTCGGAATCCACCCTGCCCATCATCAAGTACGATTGAAAAATGCAGATGCATGCCGGTAGGGTTGTCGGGGTCTGCAGAGTAATTTCCCTGGTATCCCAGGAGCGTACCCGCTTTCACAAATATTTCCTCACTCCCCCGGGGAAAATCCGGCTCGATATAGCTGGTCCCCGTTGAGTCGGCCAGGTGCGTATAATACGTCCATATCTGGCGTTCCGGATTGAGTGGATCGCTGGGAATTCGGATGATGAGAGATGACTTCCAATCCGGCAGGCGGGTCAAGTACCCATCACTGGCTGCGACGACGGGCGTCTCCCCGAGTCCGTTCGGTCCTGATGGACCAAAAACATCGATCCCTTGATGTGAATGCCCGGGCCTGAACGAGCTGCCCCAAAGGAAACCGATGTATCCATCGGTGGGCATGATGAATGGGGCTTCCCCACAGCGCGAGCCCGCAGTTATCATCCAGTTTGAATGCGCCTCGGGGTCCGCCCAGAACTGCCTCAGGCGAACGAGACGTTGGGCGGATGGCCTCCAATCCCGAAAAATAAAATAGCCCAACACCAATAGGGTCACTATGAACAGGGAAAGACCAAGTCCGATCGGTCTACGTAACTTTCGATTTAATAAATTTTCCATCCAATATCCGTGGAGAACCTATCTCGCACGCCTGTGTGTTTCGTTGAGCACAAAATCAGGACACTGTATCTGCGATATTACGCCGGACGCGCCTCTTCAAGATGTTCAGAGAAACATATTGTGACATGCTGCGGGGCGATCGACATCAGCGCGTGGCCCGCCGCCTGTCCTTCAGGAGATGCCATTGCTCGACGCACGGCATCGAGGTCATCGAAAAAGAACTCGTGGACGAGGTGCAGATCAGCTTCTTGATCCGGGCCACCCACGATGCGGCTAACCGCAACTTTACGTAACCCAGGCATCTTCTCGGCTATTGCCACAAATTCATTACTCCATCGGGTTTCAAATTCCACGACGTCCGCAGGTTGTCTGAACAGCAACATAAGCTTGTGCACGATAAATTCCTATTCCTTACTAGACATAACTGGCCCTATCGCCACGCATAATCCGACCTCCGGGCTATTGTGGCGCATAGGACTTCTGTCCTATACTTTGTGTTGCCTTATATCATTCCTTTTTTGTTGGAGGCAATTATGGCCCGTTTTTCCCCAGATGGGCAGGGGCTTGTCGAATACGCCTTGGTTATCATGCTTATTGGCATCGTCGTCGTCGTTGTCCTGGCAACTTATGGTACCGGCGTGGGAAATATGTTCAGCAACATCATTGCGAATATCTAATCGCTCGAGAGATCGCGTTCTTCAAGCTCGGCTCAAAATCCAAATGTGGCTGTCGATCCGTGACATCCATGCATTATTTGTTTCAAATCGACACCTCCCCGCCCCTGGGGAGGTGTTTTTTCATGCGTTTCACGACATCCCTGCGCGAGAGCAGTATCCTCCTACCGCAGCCCTGGCACTTCAATCCAATATCTGCCCCCAGACGCACGACATCCCAATCCGTACTCCCACAGGGATGCGGCTTTCTCATTCGGATAATATCTTCCATCTTTAAGTCAGGTAACATAAACCCTTTCCGTGCCCATTATCCGACTGCTCCAAGTTCCCACTACCGTTAAATTAAGCAACGCCCGAATGACTCCACTTTTCGAAACCCGCCTCGGAGAAATCCGGGGTGAGCGATTATACCAAACCCGAAAGAACAACTTACTTAGCCTCAATCCAATCGAAATCGAGATGGTATAATCTCGTCACTGTGCTCGGTTTATCATTTCCCACCCTCGTTGCCCGTGTAATCACGCTCGTAATCGCCTTTACGGTCCACGAATTCGCCCACGCCTGGTCAGCAGATCAACTTGGCGACGACACACCGCGGTTGAACGGGCGACTGACGCTCAATCCCCTCGCACATCTAGACATCCTTGGATCGATTATGTTGCTCGTCGCCGGTTTTGGTTGGGCAAAACCAGTGCCCGTAAACCCCAATGCGCTCCGACGCCGGACCCCCATGGGCATGATGCTCGTCGCTGCTGCTGGACCCTTCTCAAACCTTCTATTGGCTATCGTCGCGGCAATTCCAATCCGAGCCGGCCTCCTTGCCCTTGGAGCCCCCATATCATTTATTGAGGAACTCTTCATCGAATTTATCTGGATTAATCTCATACTGCTCTTCTTCAACCTAATCCCTATCTTCCCACTCGATGGGGAAAAAGTGTTGGCCTACTTTTTACCTCCAAATGGGCAGGAAGTGCTGGCTCGTATCCGCCCATATGGCATGATGATCTTGATGGTCATGATTATCTTTGGCCAGTTTGGTGGTCTTGATATATTGGGGTGGCTGGTTCAGGCTCCTGCTTCACAGGTATTCCAATTACTGGTCCTCTGAGTATGGGGATCAAATATCGTATCGACCAATTTTTCCATTCCCTCGTTGCTCAGCCCTCCGAGCAAGACCTCGCAATCGTAGACATCAACCTCACATCACCACTAACGGAATTGTTCCATCAGATGAGCATCGCGGATCAATCCCATAGCTTGCGCGTATTCGCCCACCTTACCGAGCAGGGTGAGACCGAACCGGCCCTGCTGGCGGCTGCACTCCTTCATGACGTCGGCAAGTGTCGAGCACCGCTTAAGCCCTGGGATCGAGCTGTGGTTGTTTTTGCGAAAGTTGTTGTGCCTGATCAGATATCGAAATGGGCTACAGGTGAGCCAAGAGGCTGGAAAAAGCCTTTTGTGGTTTACTTACACCACGCCGAATGGGGCGCACAGATGGTTGACGAGAGAGGCGGCAGTGATTTATGCGTGTACCTCATCCGGCACCATCAAGATAAACTGACCCATGATCCACGGGATAATAGAGAGAAGTTCCTGGTAAAACTACAAACTGCCGATGGCATGAACTGAGGTGTAAAAATGGCTTATGAAGTACATTTCCTTGGTTTGAATCAGACGAGCACTTCAATCGCGCTTGCATTGGGTGAAACCAAGGGAGAAGTCGTCCGCACGGGTTTCGATCCGAGTCGTCAGGCGGCAAAAGATGCGCTTGAACTTGGCGCAGTTGAAGTTACCGTCTCGAAACCGTGGAAAAATATTGAAAACGCAGATTTGGTATTCCTGGCACTGCCCGCCGAATTACAGAATGATTTTTACGAGTTGGTCGCGGATGAACTTTCGGACCATGCGATCATTCTCGACACATCATTGGTGAAGAAGACCTCCCGCGCACTGGTGCAAAAATATTACAAAGAAGATGCCCGCGTGGTAGGTATTACGCCCATCGTTGGCATCCAAGGCCTGGAAGATCCGATGGGCGCGCTGGCACCTTCCCCTGACTTCTTCACGGGAGGATTATGTGCCATCACCACCTCTCCAGATTCAACCGAAGACGCCATTGCGCTGGCGATGAACCTGGCTGGCGTTCTTGGAACAACACCGTTCTTTATTGACATCGACGAACATGATGCGGCCATCTCTGCCGTCGTGGATTTGCCTCAGATACTCGAGCTGCTCTGCGTAAACACGAACTCACATTCGCCGAGCTGGCGAGAGCTTCAGCGAATGGCGGGAGCGCAGTTTGCGCTAAGTTCTGCCGGCCTTACTCAGATGCGCCCCAAGGAATTGGGGCTTCGCTGGTTCTCCAATAAAGATAAAATCCTAGACCGATTGGCTGCCACCATGAAAGAACTGGAAACCCTCGCGACGATGTTCCAGGACGATGACGAGGGGCATCTCGTAACATATATCGAGGAAGCACTCTCGGCACGTGAAGCCTGGCTCCGGACCCGCGAGAAAGGTGATCTAGAAGAACAAGCGGCAGCGCCGCCAGACACGTCCGAACGAGGAAATCTGATCACCAACCTGTTTGGTTTTTCTCCACGGTCTCCAAAGAAAGACTAGGATGAGATCAACAACATCGAAATCGAAGATTTTCACTTGTTGAATAATAACGAGGAAATCATGCCAAAAAACAATAAGACCCAATGGATCTCCGATGAGCTCGAATCTCTGAAGGAAGCTGGACTATATACCTTTATTCGTACACTTGGATCTCCGCAGGGTGCCTGGCTTGTCGTCGATGGAAAAGAGGTCCTTAATTTCTGTTCCAACAATTATCTGGGGCTAGCAAATCATCCCCTCATTGTCGAAGCCGCCAAAAGCGCTATCGACTCACGCGGTGTCGGTCCTGCAGCGGTCCGCACGATTGCCGGGACCATGGACATCCATCTTGAGCTCGAAAGGAGACTGGCAAGTTTTAAAGGCGTCGAAGCTGCGATAACCTTCCAGTCTGGTTTTAATGCCAATCTGGCTGTCATTCCCGCACTCGTGTCCAAAGAGGATGTCATCTATTCTGACGAGCTCAATCATGCCAGTATCATTGACGGAAGCCGGCTCTCACGAGCAACCATCATTCGGTACGCACATGCTGACCCGGAAGACCTTCATAAGCAGATCGAGAGTCAGTCTGACGCTGGTTTCCGCCGCGCATTGATCGTCACTGACGGTGTATTCAGCATGGACGGTGATGTCGCACCCCTTGATCGGATCTATGAGGTCGCTTCGTCATATGGGCATCTTCTTATGGTCGATGACGCACATGGCGAGGGTGTGCTGGGAGAAGGTGGTCGCGGGATCGTCGATCACTTTAATCTCCACGGCAAGGTGGATGTCGAAATGGGGACATTATCAAAAGCTTTTGGCGTCGTCGGCGGCTTGGTGGCTGGCAGGCAGCTCATTGTGGACTGGTTGCGACAGCGTGGACGCCCGTTTTTGTTCTCTTCGGCGATGACAGTCCCTGATGTTGCCGCCTGTATTGCGGCTATTGATATACTCGAAGAGTCCACAGAACTCGTGGATCGACTCTGGGAAAACGCCCGATATTTCAAGCAAGAAATGGGTGCGCTCGGATTCGATACCGGGGAAAGCACGACGCCCATCACGCCCGTCATGCTCGGTGAAGCTCCGCTGGCCCAGGAATTCAGCCGTCGTCTCTTCGAGGAAGGCGTATTCGCCATGGCGCTGGGTTTTCCCACAGTCCCGAAAGGCAAGGCACGACTTCGTGTGATGATATCCGCCGCCCACGAGCGAGATGATCTCGACTCAGGGCTGGGCGCGTTCAAGCGAGTTGGGACGGAACTTGGCGTGATATCGACCTGATCAAATTAAAGCGCCCGTTAAACCACACGGGCACTTAGCGGTCGATTCCTTGAAGAGCGTCGTCGCTTACCTAAAACGGATCATAACCAGGGTTTGTACCTGCCCACACACATGAGGGGCGTTCCAACTGGTTACAATCCATGCCCTTTGAACAGCGGCGCGCCAGAACTCGGGGAGGTTGATCGGGTAGGATGTCCAACGGATAAACCACCTTCACCTGGAGTGTGACATCTTCACCCACACGTTCGCAACATATGCTCTTAACCGGCTCCCAGGCAACACGATTCATGGCGTCCCTCCCGTCGTTTATGATCCCATACTCCAAATGTAAACCCTTACGCCTCGGTCTACGTAGTGCTTTCTGTCATAACCAATATTGATAAACTACCTCTGCTTTATGGGCAAAGGTCAAAATTCCCTGCTTGCTGACGGGAAGGAGCAAGCTCCTTGATTCCCGAAACAAGCTTGTCGGGGTACAGGAATCCCTCAGCTTGCCGAAGGGGTGGAGCAAGCCGCTCGATTCAAGAAACAGGTTTGGGGGAGATAGAGGAATCCATCAGCTTGCTGATGGGATTGAGCAAGCTCCCTGATTCTCGAAATAGGCTTGAAGGGGACATGAAATCTTCAGCTTGCCGACGGAGTGAAGCAAGCCATCCGATTCGAGAAACAGGTTTGGGGGAGATAGAGGAATCCCTCAGCTTGCTGATGGGATTGAGCAAGCTCCCTGATTCTCGAAATAGGCTTGAGGGGAACAGGAAATCCTCAGCTTGCCGACGGAGTGAAGCAAGCCATACGATTCGAGAAACAGGTTTGGGGGAGATACAGGAATCCCTCAGCTTACTGATGGGATTGAGCAAGCTCCCTGATTCCCAAAACAGGCTTGAGGGGGACAGGAAATCCTCAGCTTGCCGACGGAGTGAAGCAAGCCACTCGATTTAAGAAACAGGTTTGGGAGAGATACAGGAATCCCTCAGCTTGCTGATGGGATTGAGCAAGCTCCCTGATTCCGAGAACAGGGATCAATCAGTATGCAGGCATGAACGGCAAGTGGGGGACAGGGTTGTCGACCCCGTCAAATCTTTTTCCTTTGATAAACCTCGCTACGAGCGCGGGGTTCTTCACGCGAGGCTTTGCAGCTAGCGTCTCGACTGAGATGCCGGACATCGTCACCCTGAAGCTGCGGATTTCTATTTGCGATTAAAAGAAAAAAGCCCTGGTCAATAGGGGCTATGTGTGCTGGGGAGGAAGAAGCTGCGATGATCAATGGACCAGGGTAAATACAGTATAACTCTCTTTGTGAAACTTGTCACCAATGACACCGCACACATATGTGCGACTTTCCCTTCACAGCAAACAAGCTGCCTGGCAGTCCGCTTATCAGAAAAAACACACATACCCCGGTCGGCGTTTATGATAACGCTGTTATCGGGCTAAGTCCTTAGCTGTTGTGATGTGATGAATTAGAATTAGAATTGGAAGGAACGCGATTTTCGGACGAGGCGTTTTTCATAATTAATCACGTAATCCTGCAATCGGGTTTCAAGTTCCTTAAAGTCTTCAGATGCCAGAACTTTTTCCATGGTATCCACATCGGGAGCGACAAAACCATTTAATCTGAGTGGATATTCTCCGTAGGCCGTATGCCAGGCTTCACAAAGCGTGAGCCCAAGGGTTTTTAGCGTGGGCACGAATTCCCCAAGAACATACTGGAAATAGGCTTCCTGCTGTTCCGGAATTGGATCGTAAGAAATTAACAACTTCATTACCAGATTATCCATAGTTCTCTTCCACCATGCAGATCTATTTTACCTCACCGATCTTGGCTTGCGGAAAAACAGATCATGTTCCGTACCCAACCTTACCTCATCCTTGTGCTCTGGCCAGATGCCCGGGATTGCTCTCTCGCATGACGGACAACGACCTTCATCCGAGATCGAGTATTTAATAATCACGTACCCTATTCTCTCGATGAGTTGCTCCCCACAATGAGGGCAGATGGTGTCCTCATAATCGCCCACACGCCCAGGCATATTGCCAGCGTATACATAATTCAAGCCCGCTTCCTGCCCGATCTCCGCCGCACGAATGAGCATCTCGGCGCTTGTATTATCCGGCTCCTGCATCCGGTAGTTCTTGTGAAACGCAGTCACATGCCAGGGGATATCCGCTGAAATTGAAACCAGAAAGCGAGCGGCATCCATCAGTTCTTCCGTACTGTCATTAAACCCGGGCACAATCAGGGTTACGACTTCGACCCAAATGCCTCTCTCATGAGCAAGCTCGATCGTGTCGAGCACGTTTCGCAGAACCCCTCCGAGCCGGCGGTAGTTCGCATCCTGCATGGACTTGAGATCGATTTTCATCGCCGCCAAATTATCGCCCAGGTAATCAAGCACTTCGGGCGTCGCATTTCCATTGGATACAAATGCGCATAAAAGGCCAGCTTGCGCGGCCTGCTCAAACACATGTGCCGCCCATTCGGCTGTGATTAATGGCTCGTTGTAAGATGAGGCGACAACTCTGGCGCCCATCCCCACACCGAAATCGACGATCTCCTTTGCCGAGGTTTTCCGTACATAATCCCCGGATTGATCAGAGGCAGGATCTCGCAGAGCTTGAGAACTCACCCAGTTTTGGCAATACTCGCAGTGGAAATCACAGCCCAACATGCCAAACGTGAGCGTGTCGGAGCCAGGGAGGAGATGATAAAAAGGTTTCTTTTCGGTAGGATCGCTTTGAAGTGCGCCAACGTAACCCCAGGGAACATGAAGTTTTCCCCCCTCGTTAAAACGGACCTTACATATCCCCCGCCTGCCCTCACGGATTAGACAGCGATGACCACAGGCAAAGCAGCGGACGCTGCCATCAGGAAGTGCCTCATACAACTCCCCTTCTTCGGTCATCGCGTCGAGAACGCTTGCAAGCGTTGCCATAACGGGATTATAACATCCGCGCTGAAGGGGGCGCGTTTTCAAGGTTAGAATAGAGATATGATCACCACCGCAATCCAGGCCGGAGGGCTTTCAAGCCGAATGGGAGAGGAAAAAGCCCTTCTCAAACTTCACGGCGTCCCGCTGATCGAGTTGGTACTCCACGAGATAGAGGATCTAACCGATGAAATTCTGATCACGACCAACAATCCGAAAGCTCTCGAGTACCTTCATATCCGGCTTGTCACAGATCCGATGCCGGGCGAGGGCGCGTTGCGTGGTCTGCATACCGCCCTGGCATCCGCTGACAATGAAAGGGTGCTTGTACTCGCCTGTGACATGCCCTTCGTACAGAAGGAACTTCTTGCAGCCATGCTCTCGATCACCTCTTCAGACGATGTTATCGTACCCATGCACGACGGGAAATACGAACCCATGCATGCAATCTATCTCCGTACGCCCTGCCTACGAGCCGTGGAAAACGCATTGAACACAGGTGAGAAGAAGCTCACGAGTTTCTTTCACGATGTACGCGTGCATACGCTGGGAGAGGAGATTGTCGGCATATATGACCCGGAGGGACTGTCCTTCTTCAACATCAACACCCCGCAGGATCTACAAATGGCTGAAGGGATCTACCAGAATCTTCATGATCATGAAAAGGATTGAAGTTTTACTCATTTCAAGACACAGCACCTTTTTTTAACATGGGCCTGAGGAGCGTCGACAGGTTTGCGCCCTGCACCGAGTTCACCTCACATCAACCAAGGAGACCCCTTATGTCTTTTGATCCAAATTCAATTCGTGATGCCTTCCCGTCGTTGAAGTCAGGTGCAGTGTATATGGACAACCCCGGCGGAACCCAGGTGCCCACGCAGGTCATCGACCGGATGACGGCATATTTACACAGGACAAATGCCAATCACGGAGGCGCGTTCGACACAAGTCAGAAATCGGATGAGGTCATCGATGAGGCTCGGCTGGCCGTTGCACAATTCCTGAACGCACCCTCTCCAGATGAGATTGTGTTCGGACCTAACATGACCTCACTGACATTCTCCGTCAGCCGCGCCCTGGCGAGAACCCTGAATCCCGGAGACGAAATCATCGTCACGCGCCTGGATCATGACGCCAATATTTCGCCCTGGCTGCTTGTTGCCGAGGACCGTGGATGCAAGGTGCACTGGGTTGACTTCGACGTCGAAGACTTCACGCTGCGCATCGACCAGCTTCGAGATCTGCTCAGCGAACGCACAAAAGTCGTGGCTGTAGGATATGCGTCCAACGCTGTGGGAACGATAAATCCTGTTGCCGAGATCATTGATTTGGCCCATCAGGTTGGCGCAATCTGTTACGTCGATGCTGTGCAGTATGCCCCCCATGGACCCATCAATGTACAGGGACTCAATGCGGATTTCCTTGCGATATCCGCATATAAGTTTTTTGGCCCCCACGTCGGTGCGCTGTACGGCAAACGGGGCATCCTTGAAGATCTACAGGCGTATAAGATTCGACCCGTACCCGAGGCCATCCCCGATAAATTCGAGACCGGAACCCAGAATTTTGAGGGAATTGCGGGAACCCTTGGCGCCCTTGAATATCTCAGCGAGATCGGGAACCGGATGATGGAGGAGGTTTCAGGAACTGTCAGCCCTCAAGAAGGAGGGATGCGCGCTGCGCTGAACCTGGCCATGGAAGCCATCCAGTCTTACGAGCTGCAGCTTTCACGCGCGCTCATCAAGACGCTCTCGTCGATACCGGGATTGAGGATCTGGGGCATTGTGGATGAGGATGCAACCGCACAACGGGTGCCAACGGTTTCTTTTACTATGGAGGGATTTTCACCTTATCAGATTGCCATCAGGTTGAATAAAGCCGGTATTTATGCCTGGGATGGGAACTACTATGCCCTGGCAGTTACTGAGCGATTAGGTCTCGAAGACAGCGGAGGAATGTTAAGAATCGGTCTTGTGCACTACAACACACTCGAGGAAATCGATCGGCTAGGAGAGGTGTTGAGTACACTGAAATAATGTTTGGTGAGAGGCATCCTCCGCTGCTAGAGATGCTAGGGATCAGGGATTAGATATTCGGATTAAGGGTATTTGCACTTTGCTAATCCCTGTTCCCCGCTCCCCGCTTCCTTCTTACTCATATCTTGTTGAGTTATTTCCTTGTATTAAAGTTACAGACAAACATCTAGGTGAGGGGGGCACCCAGATGTCTGCCTGTATTCGATAATATACCCACAAACAATACGAGCGTCAAGATCTCCCTGAACAGTACCCCATAGATCTCATCCATCTGACCCGGTTACGCACCATTGCGCTGTGGGAAGATAGGGATTAGGTTGAAGAAGAGCAGTATGAGATTAATCCAGATAAATTCGATGAAGAGTTCCTCAATAAATGATATGGGGGCTCCAAGGGCAAGGAGGCCGGCTCGGATTGGAATTGCCGCGACGATAGCCAATAGAAGGTTTGAGAAGGGTCCAGCAGCAGCGACGAGCATCATGCCCATGGGGGTCCGGCGTCGGAGCGCATTGGGGTTTACGGGCACTGGTTTTGCCCAACCAAAACCGGCGACGAGCAACATAATCGATCCAAGGATGTCTAGATGTGCGAGGGGATTGAGCGTCAGTCGCCCGTTCAACCGCGGTGTGTCGTCGCCAAGTTGATCTGCTGACCAGGCGTGGGCGAATTCGTGGACCGTAAAGGCGATTACGAGCGTGATTACACGGGCAACGAGGGTGGGAAATGATAAACCGAGCACAGTGACGAGATTATACCATCTCGATTTCGATTGGATTGAGGCTAAGTAAGTTGTTCTTTCGGGTTTGGTATAATCGCTCACCCCGGATTTCTCCGAGGCGGGTTTCGAAAAGTGGAGTCATTCGGGCGTTGCTTAATTTAACGGTAGTGGGAACTTGGAGCAGTCGGATAATGGGCACGGAAAGGGTTTATGTTACCTGACTTAAAGATGGAAGATATTATCCGAATGAGAAAGCCGCATCCCTGTGGGAGTACGGATTGGGATGTCGTGCGTCTGGGGGCAGATATTGGATTGAAGTGCCAGGGCTGCGGTAGGAGGATACTGCTCTCGCGCAGGGATGTCGTGAAACGCATGAAAAAACACCTCCCCAGGGGCGGGGAGGTGTCGATTTGAAACAAATAATGCATGGATGTCACGGATCGACAGCCACATTTGGATTTTGAGCCGAGCTTGAAGAACGCGATCTCTCGAGCGATTAGATATTCGCAATGATGTTGCTGAACATATTTCCCACGCCGGTACCATAAGTTGCCAGGACAACGACGACGACGATGCCAATAAGCATGATAACCAAGGCGTATTCGACAAGCCCCTGCCCATCTGGGGAAAAACGGGCCATAATTGCCTCCAACAAAAAAGGAATGATATAAGGCAACACAAAGTATAGGACAGAAGTCCTATGCGCCACAATAGCCCGGAGGTCGGATTATGCGTGGCGATAGGGCCAGTTATGTCTAGTAAGGAATAGGAATTTATCGTGCACAAGCTTATGTTGCTGTTCAGACAACCTGCGGACGTCGTGGAATTTGAAACCCGATGGAGTAATGAATTTGTGGCAATAGCCGAGAAGATGCCTGGGTTACGTAAAGTTGCGGTTAGCCGCATCGTGGGTGGCCCGGATCAAGAAGCTGATCTGCACCTCGTCCACGAGTTCTTTTTCGATGACCTCGATGCCGTGCGTCGAGCAATGGCATCTCCTGAAGGACAGGCGGCGGGCCACGCGCTGATGTCGATCGCCCCGCAGCATGTCACAATATGTTTCTCTGAACATCTTGAAGAGGCGCGTCCGGCGTAATATCGCAGATACAGTGTCCTGATTTTGTGCTCAACGAAACACACAGGCGTGCGAGATAGGTTCTCCACGGATATTGGATGGAAAATTTATTAAATCGAAAGTTACGTAGACCGATCGGACTTGGTCTTTCCCTGTTCATAGTGACCCTATTGGTGTTGGGCTATTTTATTTTTCGGGATTGGAGGCCATCCGCCCAACGTCTCGTTCGCCTGAGGCAGTTCTGGGCGGACCCCGAGGCGCATTCAAACTGGATGATAACTGCGGGCTCGCGCTGTGGGGAAGCCCCATTCATCATGCCCACCGATGGATACATCGGTTTCCTTTGGGGCAGCTCGTTCAGGCCCGGGCATTCACATCAAGGGATCGATGTTTTTGGTCCATCAGGACCGAACGGACTCGGGGAGACGCCCGTCGTCGCAGCCAGTGATGGGTACTTGACCCGCCTGCCGGATTGGAAGTCATCTCTCATCATCCGAATTCCCAGCGATCCACTCAATCCGGAACGCCAGATATGGACGTATTATACGCACCTGGCCGACTCAACGGGGACCAGCTATATCGAGCCGGATTTTCCCCGGGGGAGTGAGGAAATATTTGTGAAAGCGGGTACGCTCCTGGGATACCAGGGAAATTACTCTGCAGACCCCGACAACCCTACCGGCATGCATCTGCATTTTTCAATCGTACTTGATGATGGGCAGGGTGGATTCCGAAATGAGCTGGAAATTAAGAACACCCTCGATCCGAGCCCATACCTGGGAATCGAGCTTAATGCGGATGATGTCGGCGATGCTGTTTCTGTCTGTCTGGAATGACGCTTCTGTGCCCCACAATGGACCATGACATGTCCAATCTGGTCGATGAAAAATATCTTCGAGAGGAACAGTATCGGGATTCATCCCGATTGAATGCCAGGTACCGTTTACACGCGAGATTCAGCCAGAATCCCAATCCGCTGCATAAGTGGTTGTTTTCAAAAATAGGAGAGCAAGAGCGACTCAGCATATTAGACCTCGGCTGCGGTCCCGGGTATCTCTGGATTAATAACCTCGATAAAATTCCAGCAAAATGGAAAATCGTCCTCTCGGATATCTCCCCTCAAATGCTCCATGAGTCGAGAGAACGAATTCTTCGTACGATGGACTATGCATTGATAGACATCCAGGCCCTCCCGTTTGCTCGAATGAGGTTCGATGTCATCGTTGCCAGCTTTGTACTTCACCACATCCCTCACCTCGAGCAATCGATAAGCGACATACGAAAAAGACTTGTGGAGGAGGGCAAATTACTTGCAGTGACGAGCGGTGAGACGCACATGGGTGAATTGAAAGCTTGGATGTCTACATTTGGCATCGAATCTGGAATCGGGAACGCTGAGAGCAAATTCACATTGCAGAACGGAACGGGGATTTTGTCGGAATATTTCAACCGAATCGAGATTTTGGAGTATGAAGATTCTTTATGTATCCCGAGTGTGGATCCAATCATGGACTACGTGATTTCGGGTATCAGCGACGAAGATGTGCTCTCTCTCCAACCCAATCTGGCGGAACTGCGTCGGTTTCTTGACGGGTATTTGGAAAAAAACGGAGACATACGCATCACGAAGGAGACCGGCGTGTTTGTCGCACACGCCGGGTAATATTTCTCTGTATTATCTTCCCGCGCCGAGAATGGCAAGCGATGGATCCGCAGGCGGCATATAATATCCCCAGGATCAGCGATGCATTCAACATATCTTCCACGCAGCAACCTGCACGAGTACTCAGCTACTGCTCTTCGATAAAAGAACGTTCGCTGATCTGCGCGTTCCGTCGTGTTCTGAGGTTGATTCTCTTTTGATCCGAGCTATTCAATATTTACAGGATTTACCCGGATTCAGGAGGCACCATGGCTTATATCGTATGTGCCGAGGAGATAGATGGTCACTGGGTTGCCCACGTTCCTGACTTGCCCGGATGTTTTACGACCCACGACGAGAGGGAAAAAGCTATACAAGCTGTTCCAGCCGCGGTGGAGGAATTTGTAACTTGGTGTGGAGGTCATGGCCTTCGTATTACGGGTTTATCGGCGCCGATGATTGTCTCGGAGGTGATTCGTGCCTGGGAATTTGAGGATGGCCATAAAGTGCACGCCTTTTTTGCCTCAGACCGCCCACCACTCACCGAGGAAGAGCTTCCCGAGTATGAGGTGCTACTAAAAGCTACGATGGTTGATTTGCTTTCGGTTGTGAATGATTTGCGCCCCGAAGATGAGCACAGAGAATTCCCGGGTGAAGCAAGGACGATTGCTGGAATTCTTGGTCATGTTGCCCGTGGAGACTTGTTCTATCTGGATCGACTGGGACTGGCTTTTTCACAGCAAGAGTTACCTGAGGATGCTCGAGCTTCTCTGAAGAAGGTAGGGGATCATATGCTGGGTTCTTTGCCGGCGCTGATGAAGCGCAGTGGGGCGATGACGCTCGCTGGGGAGACCTGGTCGGCAAGAAAAGTGCTCCGTCGATCGTTATGGCACAGACGGGATCACACCTTTCACATTGGAAAACTGTGTACAAAGATTGGTGCCCAGCAGAAATAGTTAATTTTGATAAAAAAATCCAATCGGAGGACCACGATGGCGTACTCTAGCATTATCACAGAGATTCATGACAAAGCAGGATTGATCCGGATCAACAGGCCAAAGGCGCATAATGCGCTCAACGTCGCCGTGATGTCGGAACTGGTGGATGCACTTCAAAATTATGATGCGGATGACAAGATTGGTGCAATCGTAATCACGGGCAATGAAAAGGCATTTGCCGCAGGCGCGGATATTCCGGAGATGACGGAATTATCAGCGGTCGAGATGCTCATCGAGGATCGAATTCAAAGGTGGGACATCGTCGCCTCGCTCCAGAAGCCCGTCATCGCCGCTGTATCTGGATGGTGTCTCGGCGGTGGAAATGAGCTTGCTATGGCGTGTGACATGATCATCGCATCAGAATCAGCCAGATTTGGCCAACCCGAGATCGAACTTGGTGTGATCCCGGGAGCTGGAGGGACGCAGCGTCTGACCCGCGCTGTAGGTAAGCAAATTGCCATGGAGATGGTGCTGACAAACCGACACTTATCGGCGGAGGAGGCGCTGCAGCTTGGGCTGATTATGCGTGTGGTCCCTGATGCACAGTACCTTGACGAGGCTTTGAAATTTGCCAACGAGATTGCCACAAAACCGCCGCTCGCCACCAGATTCGGGAAAGAGATGGTGAATCTTGCCTTCGAGACAATACTCTCAGACGGTATCGAGCGTGAACGCCGCAGTTTCTATTTTCTCTTTAGTACCGAGGATCAGAAAGAGGGCATGAGGGCTTTTATGGATAAGAGACCGCCTGAATGGACGGGAAAGTAAGACTGTGATAGAAGAGAAATCGATCGCATGATAAAGCGCCAATGTTGACATACAGAAACCTAGTACTCGCATTCGATGAGTTGGGATTGACCAAGAGCAGTAGAATCCTCGTTCACTCGAATCTCGATGAGGCAGGTGAAATTGAAGGGGGAGCCGAAGCCGTGCTGG
>Ga0255455_1003_pt1 | contig 18806 bp, 14 predicted proteins | sample ANMaggQLBNCT01K7_FD_182627 | JGI IMG/M metagenome (GOLD analysis project Ga0255455, IMG submission 182627) | Sediment cell enrichment communities from methane seep in Santa Monica Basin, California, United Staets - ANME aggregate JGI... | ecosystem: Environmental > Aquatic > Marine > Cold seeps >... | reverse complement strand
TGTTTGTGGTTATACGTACCTGACTCTGGTACTGGTATGATACGGGAAGCTGAAGGTAATAAGCACCTGCTGGTGCCTTATTTGATATGGTAATAGTAAATGTCAGCGGATGCTCTGGTATTTTCCCTGGAAAAAGGGATTCCATTGTCCGGATACTGGTATCCGGTTTTACTTCAATATATGGTGTCCCGGATATCATTTCTACTTTAATTCCCACTGCTGTGGTGCGGCGCATTTCATATTCCAGTTCTTTCATGGAAAGCAAATAGTCATCTTTGTCTGTTCCTACGCTTGTGTCATATTTAAAGCCGTAGATGGCGCCTTTGTTTACAATATTTACTTTAAGCTGCACAGTTTCACCCCGCTCAAATTCAGGGTCGCCCAGTAACGAGGCATACATATCAGGAGTGCCAAAGCTGTTATAGTAGTTCGTAGTAAAAAACATAATTGGGGAGTAACAGGTCTGAAAAATCATCACCATTATCACCGTTATCACCATTATCATCTGCAGCAACTGGCAACATGTAGCCAGCAAGCGCAGACAGCACAAGTACTGCAGTAAATATTGAAAATGATAACGTTCTCCTCATACCTGCACGATTACGTTCTTCGTTCATTGAGCATCCACATCCGGTGAATTGAATATAAATCTATCCCTATGTCTGGTATTATTAGTATGGACTGCTTTTTTCCTCTCCCGCCACTCATCCAGCTTCACGATAACGGCAGGAAATACCATAAAGGTCGCAAGTAGTGCCAGTGCCACATCCATCACTGTCACAAGACCAAAGTTGCTGTTCATGGAAAATGGCGAGGCTATAAGTGCAGAAAAGCCAACGAGGGTGGTCAGGCCCGATGCGAATATGGCCTTTCCGATCTTGGCACTTGCAGCACACATTGCCTTCGCCGGGTCTGCACCTTTATCTTTTTCTTCATAGTACCTCTCCATCATCAGTATGGCATATTCCGATCCCACTCCCAGGATCAGGGCTCCCAGGGTGGCGGTCATGGGTGTATATTCCAGTCCAGTGAAATACATGATACCGCCCGCCCATCCGATCACCATGAACATGGTGACAACAGGAGTAAGGGCCTTAAGCCAGTCCCGGTATATCACAAGTAAGCCTGCAAACACCAATATAAGCCCGGTAAGGGTCATTGCCACCCGGCCTGAAGTGAGTGACCATATCACTGTGGTAAATACCACTGAATTCCCTGTTATTGTCACTTCCACTCCCGGCGGAGGGGACATCCATGCAATATCCTCCCGTACTATATCTGTTAATTCACTGACACCTGTTAAGCCTATATCACTGATGGCATTTCCTATGCCAAAGTCCAGCAGCAGCATATTCTTGCCGTGAACGTAGCGGTCCTTTTGCATCTGCGGTACCTGCTGGTACAATCGTTCTATATCAGCGCTGTTATCAGGTATGGTGCCCCCGTTCATTGATTTAATAATGGGTACAATGCTCGATGCATCGTATATGTGCGCCCTTCTTTCAACTTCGTGTTCGCTGAATTCATCCATCCACCTGAGTACTTCGGGGTCAGCCGAATCATCCACTTTTATTATGATGTTCAAGGCATCAGTCCCACCTATGATGTCGCCCAGATGGGTCAGATCGATAAGCGCGGGCATATCCTGGGGCACAAAGGTTTTCACATCTGTCTGGATGGGGACGAATGAGTCCACATACAGGCCGGAAAAACACATCAGCCCTGCAATCCCCAGGACAAGGATGGGATGTTTTATTGAAATGGCAGTAGTCCTTTTCAGGAATTGTTCGATCTTGCTATCCTTCGGACCAGAGGTTGCAATTGGTGATTGTTGTTTTAGTTTAGGAGAGTTACTGTTGAGTTTATTGTGCTTATTATGGTTAATGTGGCCATTTTTTTTATTTTTCATTTTTATGAGGGTATCAAGTCCATATATTACAGTCACACCCACGAACAGTGAGGATAAAAAGCACATGATTATACCGATTAGCAGCAGTTTCCCGAAATCCTGGATCATGGGGACTGATGAGGTAAAAAGTGAAAAGAAGCCCAGTCCGGTAATCGTCAGTGCGATAAGCACTGCCGGGCCGGTGTGTTTGATGGTCTCGATAACAGCCTGCGCTTCATCCTCGCCCCGTTCAAGTTCTTCTTCTATCCGGTTATGGAACTGGATGGCGTAATCTATGCCAAGCCCTATCAAAATAGGAAATGCTGACATGGAGACCATGCTAAGGGGGATTTTCAGATACCCCATGGCTCCAAAGGTGTAGATGATACCAAGAAGTACAATGGGGAGGGGCAGGAGTTTCCAGCGGACATGCCTGAATGCCAGGTACAGCACTACTACCATGAGCAATGCCGATATCATTAGCAAAGGAACCATGCTTGAAGTCATCTCATTGTTCATTGCAATCATGAACGCGGGGTCTCCTGTCACAATGACACCATATGCAGGCGGAAAACCCGATTGTTCAGCTGCTATTTCGGTCTCGCGCAGTATCTCAATTTTTTCGTTATCAGTGGAGTCCCCTGCCATCTCCACCCATACTATAGTATGGGTATCATCAGGGATGAGCATGCCAATATCGGATGACCGGTTTGCTATGATGGATTGTATCTCACCCTGGCTGTCAGGAATTATGTGCTGGCCTGTCATCTGGTAGTTAGTATCCTTGATAACCGATGCCGCACTGGCAGTCCCCACCACCCCTGGTATGGTCTTTACTTGCTGTTGAAGCCTGTCAATAGCTTTTAGCAACTCAGGTCTTGTTACGTCTCCGCCCTCGATAAGTACGGCTATTGATTCGGTTGCAAAAATTCTCAGGTAGAGGTGGTCATAGTCCTGGTACAGTTTTGAAGTTTTTTCTACAAAGGTTTCTGTGCCCGATTCCATTTCGATGTTCTGTGCGCCGTGTATTGAAATCACTATGAGGAGTATTGCTAACAGGACAATTGGTAAGGTATTGTCTTCGATAAAAATGCCTAATTTGCGAAATGTGTCCTTTATGGTTGGTTCACCTTCGGTTGAAAACTGTAGATATTACTTGTACGATACTCGATTAATAGAACGTTGTAATTGCGATGAATATATAAATAAATTATTAAAATGGTGAAAATGTGAAAAAACAAACTAATTTTTACAATTCATACTCTAAAACTCAATTGAAGACGAATCACCAATATTAAGTGAATTATGTTTCCCCACAAGGTTGGTATCATCACCAATAATAGACGATTGCAGGTTTACCTTTGAGATATGCGTTCTGGACCCGATGACACTGTTTGATATAATGGAATTCTTAATGATCGTATCACTTGCAATAGAAGCATAAGGCCCCACAACCGAATTCACTACCCTGACATTATTCCCGATAGCCACCGGATGTATAATAACCGAATCAACGATATCATAGGTACCATTGGAATTTTCCTTCTCGTCCAGCAGCACCCGGTTCGTCTCAAGCAGGGACCCGGCATGACCGCAATCGTACCAGCTGGATACAGTAAAGGTCTTGAGCCTGCTACCGCGCTTGATCATCTCCTGCAATGCATCTGTCAATTGGTACTCCCCACGCGTCCTGATGTTATTGTCAAGCATCCAGTCCAGTACATCAAACAACTTCGGGGTATCCTGGATAAAGTACACACCCGCAATACCCAGGTTCGATGCCGGACGTAAGGGTTTTTCCTCCAGGTGTTTAATGCACGATGATTTAGCTTCCAGTTCGACAATACCGTATTTTTCCGGTTCGTCAACTTCCCTTACACCAATAGAACCCGAACAATGCCCGTTATTCTTATGCTGCTTATAGAAATCCAGGTATCCGGCTTTGAATATCATATCCCCCAGTGCGATCATGATATCAGAATCACCCACTGCTTCCCTTGTCAAGTATATGGAGTGCCCAAGCCCCTGTCTTTCATTCTGGTCAATATACCGTATGTTGAATATATCGTTGTAATGCTCATCCACATACGATATCAACTGTTCCTTCCTGTATCCGACGATCAGTATGACCTCTTCAGGTTCAAGCTCGATCATCCGGTCCAGGATATGGCCGATAATGGGCTTGCCGGCAATATATACCATAGGCTTTGGCTTGGTGTGGGTATGAGGAAAAAGGCGTGTTCCAGTGCCGGCAGCGGGTATGATCACTTTCATGTTTATCTTTCAAGCATTTGTTGAGATGTTTTAAGATTTTTAGTATGAAATTAAACTAAATGTATATATAACCAGTGGAATTTGTGAAAATGAAATTGAAAACAAGAATATTCCCGCATCAATAACCACTATTGAATCAGGAATGTTTTTAAACTATTAGAGTAACATAAAATATAGAGTTAGGTTTCTATGACATTTGTTTTCCAAAATTCCAAAGAGATGCCTGTACAAAAAAACTTCATAGATGACCTGAACAATTTCCTTGATTTTATCGAGAAAATACTCCCAATTGAAAACAAGGCCATTGAGCTAAACAGCCAGATAAAAAAAGAAGAGGAAAGGTTTGAAAAAGAATCGTCTGTAATGACTAAATTCAGCAATGAACTGAACGATTCCCTGGAGAACCTGTCAAAAAATTATCAGCTGGAACCTGTTAAGAAGTGCAAGGTAAAGATCAATGAAACATGTGTGGCTTGTATTGAAAAGCAAAAGGAACAGATGAAGATCGCCCTGGATGACCTCACTCGCCGCTCAAAAGATGAAGTCGGCCAGATGGCAGAGCAGATACGCACAGAGCTTGAACCGTTCTTATGGTCCATGGTCTATAATGTGAATAAGACACAGCTTATCACTGCCAGTGCTGAAAAGTTGAATGGGAGCATTACGATGGGCATTAACGGTCTTACATATAATTATGATATCACCTACAATGAAGTTCCATTGCAGGTAAAGAAATTCATTGATGAAATATCCATCCCGATCTGGTCAAAGGGTGGCCTGATCCATAAAGAAGACAGGATCAAGAAACTGGACATCTCTGATTATATCATTAAAAGAATCTATAACAATGATGATTTCCAGCTGGACCTGGAAAATAAAAAGGGTACAAAAAAAGTCAATATCAAGGTCCATGAAGAGATAAAAAATGCCAGTATTATGTATATTGATGAGTCGGCAACAGATATCACATCCAATGAAGACCTGTTACCACAGGTTGATTTCTATAAGCTGAGAGAACTTATCAAAAACATAAAAGAATATATTGATAATGAGGCAAACATAGTTTCAAAGACCCTTACTTCTGTAGAAATCGATGAAAAGGATGCCATTGTAAGTAACGAAATTTTCGATTCTATTAAGATCATTACTTCCCAGTATGGGGAGATAGTTTCTGAAATATTAGAAAATGGGTTCACAAAAGAAGAAATTATCATTAAGGAAATTATTAAAGATGGAACCCGGAATGAGATTTTTATTAGTATTGATGAAGTATCAAACCGGCTTTCTGCACTGGGTGGAGAAGGACTGGAACTGATCGACCTGTTAAACCTGCAATAATTAATTGGTGTCATATTTGTTATTTATCAGGCCATTCCAACCAGAGGATTTCAACGATGTTATCGAGATAGAACGGCAGGTTTTCTGTGAACATGACCCTTATGTTTATATGGAATTGTATGAAAGTGTGCCGGACGGGTTCTATGTGGCCATAATGGATGGGGAAACGGTCGGATATGTGGTTGGTTTTATCTCAATTCCGATAAGGGGCAGGGTTTTTACACTGGCTGTGAAAGAAGAGTGCAGGAGTATGGGGATAGGTACGCAGTTAATTGATAAGATATGTGAAACCCTAAAAAAAAATGGGTCAGATGAGGCCACCCTGGAGGTCAGGATGAGCAATATCCCTGCCCAGCATTTCTACCTGAATCGGGGATTTGCACCTGCATGGGTGGAGCGTGGATACTACACTGATGGCGAGGATGCGCTGATCATGAAAAAGGAACTTAAACAGGTCGTATGGTAATCAGATATGTCCTGTCCTGAGAATATATATTACCAGCCCCATCCCCAATACACCGGTAACCAAAAAACCAATGAGACCAAGCGCAGGTACTCCCCATATATGGGGTTCTATGCCTGTCTGGATGATAAGGGCCGAGCCTATTATTAAAGCCGACAGGATCATACTGAATGATAAACGGTTGCTGCCCACATCCAATCCGGTAATTATCCTGTTCAGCCCATGATGCTCAAATTGTATAGTCATATACCCTTTTTCTGCGTAATCGAGGATATGCGAAATCTGCCTCGGCATCTTGTGCATATAACGCATCAGGTTTGAAGCATCTTTCATGGTATTTTTAAAAATAATGTCGGGACGCATGCGCTTTTTTATCAACCTTTTAGCATAAGGTTCGATAAGCACAGTGACATTGAAATCCGGTACCATCTTCATCCCGAACCCCCCGATGGTTATAAGCCCCTTTGAAAGCAGGGCAATGTTTGAAGGCACCATTGCCTGATGCCGCCGTAAAAGCGCCATTATTTCACCCATTACCACACCGCAGTCGAGCTGTTTCAGGGACCTGCCGTAATATTTATCAAGCAGGTCCAGCAGGTCCAGTTTCAATGCAGGTATATTTACATTTTCTGAGGTAATGCCAAAGTTATAACTTATCTCGATAAACCGGTCAATATCATACTCGGTCACTGCAATAAGCAAATCCACAAGCGCATTCTTGACATCATCCGTGATATGCCCGACCATTCCGAAATCTAGTAATGCAATGCGTCCGTCTTCCATTATGAGCACGTTACCAGGATGGATGTCAGCATGAAAGAACCCGTCTTCGAATACCTGTTTTAAAAATGCCTTTGCACCTGCATTGGCAATACTTTCCCTATCATATCCCAAGGCATCAATAGCATCAAAATCGGTTGCCTTGACGCCTTTGATATACTCAAGTGTCAACACATGCTCGCCTGTACGGTCCCAATATACTTTCGGGATATAGATGTGAGGGTCGTTCCTGAAATTGTGAAAGAAGCGGTCTGTGTTCTGCGCTTCCAGATTGTAATCCAGTTCCCTGTGGATCGACCTTGAGAACTCTTCTACCAGCTGGGTCGGCCTGTACAATTTTGCATTTTGTACATGTTCCTCGACAAACCCTGCAAAACTGTACATGAGATCAAGATCACCATCTATAACTTTTTTAATATCCGGACGCTGGACTTTCACAATAACATCGGTATTGTCATGGAGCCGGGCCCTGTGTACCTGACCAATGGACGCAGCGGCAATGGGCTTGGTATCAAAGGACATGAACAGGTCTTCAATGGATGCGCCCAGGTCTTGATGTATCATATTTTCCACATAAGTAAAATCAAATGGAGCAACAGTATCCTGTAATTTTTCAAATTCCTTTGTGTACTCGATTGGGATCAGGTCAGGTCTCATGCTCAATATCTGTCCCAGTTTTACATAGGTGGGTCCAAGTTCTTCAAGGACGTAGCGTGCCCTTTCAGGTCCGCTTAATTCCCCTTTATATCTCTGTGCCCTCATCCTTGAGCGTATAGACCTAAGCGGCTTGAGCCCTAACTGGTTTACAATGTGGTCGAACTCATGGTTCAGGAGAGTATCCACTATCCGGGTGTATCTTTTAGCCACCTCATATCTACGAAATCTTATGAACCGCACTGCAACCAGCCTCTTGTAATTTTAATAAATAATTTGTTTGTACATCTATAAATCTACCCCGGCGACCTGTGACGACCTGTGATCACCCGGCATAAGCACGACAAGCAACAGGGCAGACAGGACCGCTGCTGCACCGCCGTAGATAAATGGAGCAGACGGGCCGAGAATATCCCACAAAAGACCGGCAATGATACTGGCGAAGAGCATCATGAACCCTGAAGCGCCATGAAATATCCCCAGGGCAGTTGCTCTTTTACCTGATGGGACTAAATCCACGACATAGGCTTTTCCAATACCCTCAGTAAGTGCTTCATACAGACCATAGAATATGAAAAGCAGCCAGATGTAGAAACTGTGTTGTACCCATGCAAATCCAAAGTACACAATCCCGAAAACTACAAAACCGGCACCCAATATGTTCCGCCGCCCCAGCCTGTCTGAAAGTGTGCCCAGCGGAAATGCGCCAAGGGAAGATACAATGTTGAACAGGACATAACTTAATATTACCATATACCAGGAAAAACCAAGATTTTCGGCCCGCAGGAACAGGAACACATTGCTTGAGTTACCCACTGCAAAAATAGCTGTTATTAAGAGGAATACTTTATAGTCCCTGCCAAAATCAGAGAATTTGAACGATATCCGTTCAGTTACCGGGCGCCTGCGTTCGGATATAAAAAAGGTGACTAACAGGATGCTGAGCAGTCCGGGTATGAAGGCTACAAGGAACACCAGCCGGTAGTTATCGCCAGAGAGATAGAGTATCCCAAGCGCGATGAGCGGGCCTGCAACAGCACCTATAGTATCCATTGACCTGTGCAGTCCGAAGGAGCGGCCCCTGTGTGCGACATCAGAGGAATCTGCTATCAGTGCATCCCTGGCCGATGTGCGCAGTCCTTTCCCTGTCCGGTCCATGAGCCTGGCGACCAGGACGAGGGGCCAGCCGTATGCCAGTGCCATGAGCGGTTTTGAGATGGCTGAAATGCTGTATCCGGCAACCACGAATGGTTTGCGCTTTCTGGTCTTATCCGAATACCAGCCTGATACCACTTTCAGGATACTGGCTGTACATTCGGCGGCTCCTTCGATAAGGCCAACTATTACCATGGGTGCACCCAGTACCAGATGGAGGAACAGGGGGACTATGGGGTAGAGCATCTCGCTGGCAATATCAGTGAACAGGCTGACAAGGCCCAGGACGAATACGTTCTTCTTGATGCCGGGTATCAGGAAATCGGGTTCTTTTTTGGGTGGCATTTGGATTTTAGCTATAATTCATTCCCCATTTTTTCAACGTATAGGAAAGTATATACTTTCCTGCAGGCTTAGAAAATGCGAATGAAGTTAGCATTTTCTTGATATTCCTGTTTTTCCATGAATGGAAAAATCCTGCCTGATGTGTCCTTGCTAAACTAGTCATATATAAAATGTAACGGTCTCGAAATCTATAAAAGCTTATATACTTTCCAGATTGACAACTGACCAAAGGAAAGTGTAATTGTCATGAATCAGCAATATGCAGTCCTGTTAACTGATATTTTCAATGATATTTCAGCAGAGATACCTGATGACATTATCGATCGTTTAATTGCCGGGGAAGCAACAAAGAAAGACGCCCAGGTACTGCTGCGGTGTGACCCAATTCTTATATTCAAACTGGCTGACAGGTTAAGGTCCATTCAGGTAGGCAATACTGCAACATATATCGTTAACAGGAATATTAATTTTTCAGACCAGTGCATTGGTACCTGTAGTTTCTGTGCATTTAAAGGACATAAGGGGTTCAGGCTAACTACTAGGGAAATCATTGAGAGGGCAGAGAAAGCTGTTCGATCGGGTGCTACAGAGGTTTGTATCCAGGGCGGCCTGATGGAAGATATGTTTCTTGAAGATTATTGTACCATCCTTGATGGCATAAAATCCAGGTTTCCACAGTTACACATTCATGCTTTTTCGCCCATGGAAGTATTTCATATGGCTAAGAACAGTAAAACAGGTATTATTGAAACCCTCCAGGAATTAAAACGGGTAGGGTTGGATACAATGCCCGGTACTGCTGCCGAAATTCTTTCAGAACGGGTCCGCCGCAGGATATGCCCTGATAAGCTTACAGCACAACAGTGGACAGAAGTGATAATGGCGGCGCATCGTGAAGGCATACCCACTACAGCAACAATGATGTATGGGCATATCGAAACCGAAGTGGAGCGTATCGACCATATACTCCGGATAAGGGATATCCAGGCAAAGACCGGAGGTTTTACAGAGTTTGTACCCCTGCCTTTCATGCCCTATAATAATCCCCTGGGCAAGGAGCTGATGGCAGGGGGGGTATATGCCACAACAGGTGTCGAAGACCTTATAGTACATGCCATAGCAAGGATATTACTGTTCCCGCATGTGAAAAATATCCAGTGCAGCTGGGTCAAGCTGGGTAAGAAGCTGTCACAATTCTCCCTGCTATGTGGTGTAAACGATCTGGGCGGCACGTTGATGGAAGAGAAGATATCAAAGAGCGCGGGGGCAGCTAATGGGGAATACATGTCGCCGGAAGAATTTGAATGGATCATCAGGGGTGCGGGGCGTAACCCTGTCCGGAGAGATACGCTATACCAGCATTTAGACAATAAAAATCTTATATAGTAGCGTATCAAATAACTAATAATGATAATGATAATTTCCTGCTTGTTTCCTATGAACTATAAGAATCTGCTTGAGGACCGCAGTGGAGTATCTCCTGTTATCGGAATGATCCTGATATTAAGCATTGTTGTGGTTTCTATCGGGATAATCTATACTACGGGAATTCCTTTTATTGATTCTATGAAACATACTACCCAGGTATCTAACGCACAGAATTCTTTTTCTGTCCTGCAGAATGATGTCCAGGAAATCATCAACGGTCCGGTCACCGGAGTCGGTATGGCCCGGATAACCAAGGTGGATATGGGCGGTGGATCAATATCTGTTGAACCTCAAAACACAAAAATCCAAATAGATCACTCTGGCAGCAGTAATCCTGTTACTGCAATACCGGGTACAATAAGTTATAAGTATAAATCGCGGGGCGTGGTCTTTGAAAACGGTGCGATATTCTCCAGGTATTCAACCGGTTCATTCATGGAAATAGACCCGATGATCTATGCAAGTGACCTTGGCTCAGGCAATATCGGCCTGATGATCCATGTCATCAATGTCACAGGGGCAAATAGTTCAATTGGTGGTGAAGGGACTGGAAAGATCAGGACTTCATTTAATGCGAGGGGTAATCTTTATTCAGGGGAAGTGAATAGTGTTAATATCACTATCTCCAGCCAGAATAATGACTCGTGGGGTCGCTATTTCAATGATACTTTATCAAATACCGGCCTTGCTTCAAGTGATTTTTCAGTTTATCAATCCGGTGGCAATGTGGAGATAGAAATTGATGTTTCAGGCAGCGGTAATTATATTCAGCTTTCAATTTACGAGACTAAGATATTGGCTAAAGTGGAGTGAATGAAAAATGAGGGTCTTGCTTAACGATGAAGATGGGCAGGCAATACCTGTGGAATATATTTTAATATTTACAATTTCCATGATATTCCTGGGATTAATGACACTGACGTTCAATTCAGTAGTAGATAATTCTTCAAGACAGGCGATATATATTGAATTGACAGATACTGGCAACCTTATATCCTCTGCTATTACAAACACTTATCTTACTACCCCGGTTGACGGAGCAAATAGTATTTCCCTGGATGTACCTGCTGAAATCGCAGGCACGGGTTATTTTGTTGAAATATCAGATGATGACCCTTTTGAGGTAGACAATAAAGTATTAAAATTAACATCTATGCGAAAAAGTGTCACCGCTTATGTTCCATTGAACTCTGTTGATGCCCTTATCGAAATTAATGGATTTGCTTCCAGTGCTTCCGGAAAAATATTGATAGTAAGTAACACTTCAGAGATTACGATTTCCCAGGGATAAGACCATGAGAACATTCTATTTACTGAGGGATGAAAAAGCTAATATAAGTATGGATTTTTTAACGGCTATAGCTGTTATTATCATTGCATTTGTGTTTGCAGTAAGTGTCCTTTCCAGTATTATTACACCTTATTCGGGATATTCGAAAGAACTGTATCCTACAGCCGACCGGGCAGTTACGTTATTGGTCGAGGATGAAGGATACTGGGAAAGTGAAGATGGTGAGGGGACTGATTGGGAGGATGTATGGAACGGTCAAAATTATTCGGATGTTGAAAAAATAGGCTTTCTATCTTCCAGGAGTGATAAAGAAAAAACTTTGAATGGCTACAAAATTTTTCCTTTAATGCAACCTATTAGTGATATAGATGGGACCTGGGAATATCCTGTTTCGTCTACTCCGGATTTAGAAAGAGAAAATGCATCAAGAGCAATTGGTCTCGGCCGGTATAACTATTATTTGCAAATTAGACCACTTGATGAATATTTTTATAATATAACTGTTGCTGACCAAAGGGCAACTGAGGCGGTTGGGGATAGAGGTGATGTGGTATCGGTTGTCAGATATTCAATATTAAATTATAAAATATTTGAAGATTTTGATGGTGGTAGTCTATATGGATCAATTAATCAAAAAAAGGTCTTATTTATCATTGGATATGAAGATTTTGATATAATTAAATCTAGTGGGATGTTGAAATTTTCGATTACAAATTGGAATGTGATAGAAAATAATGGAAATATACTAAATATAGAGATATCAGACGAGATAAAAAATAATGCAACACAGTTTGGTGAACTTTTAACGGGAGAATATTTCGATATGTGGAAAAACAACGAATCCTTTTTCATCAAAAATACCAGTCCGAGTATTTCCATGTCAATACAAAATTCTACTGATTGTGTTACAATAGAAATACCGGAGCAAACTTTTAATGAAAAATTGCCAGGTTGGGAAAATAATCCAGAAATTTATATTCAAATGGATTTAGATAAATTAGAAATTAAAGAGTCTGGAGCTACTTACTTTAGTACAGATTCGTATGCCAAAATGTATCCTGTTAAAATTATTTTATGGGTATGGTAAGAATGAATTATTTCAATAACATTGCAATTAATGAAAAAGGTCAGATGATGACCATCGAGGCTTTTCTGGGTGCCTTGTTAATCATTACTGCTGTGTTATTTGTTGTATCCCAGGCCCCATCCGGTGTCCAGCAAGCGGATGCCCAATCAAAGACTCAACTCATGCATTACGGTGAAGATACAATTGACATGCTGAAGAACAGCCCACCACCTGAATATACTGATTATGACAATAACTTACAGTATTATTTTTCTGAAAAAAAATTCGATGATTTGAACGAATTTCTTAATGATACTCTACCAGATAATGTTGTATATAATGTCGAACTTTATGATGGAGGAAGGTATCTTTCAATTATTCGAAATGGATATCCAAGTGCAAATGGGATATCCTTCAATGAGATCATAATTACCAAGGGAGCACCTGCTGGCGGGGTTGGACAGCTCACTGGTACGTATATCACTTATAAGAGCTTTGATAATGGTTCTCTTATTATTCCGATGGATGAACAACAGAACAATAACATAACAGCTTATAATGTTATTATGAAAATCTCAGATATTGGGATTCCTGTATACCAATTATTGATGGATCCAAGGGATGATGACTTTACGCATTGGAGTATTAAACATTTCAATGCTACAGATGACCCTTGGAATGATGGCAGCACATATGATTATTTCGATTATGCTGGTGGTCCCTATGTTATTGATGTTGCCGATATCGACCTGACAATTCAGAGTAAAATAATGAACTGGTCAGAAAGTCCTATAGATGTACCATCCAGTAAGATCGATGCAATAGAATTTAATAATAGTATGGTGGGTAGGGAGGTTAATATTACTTTTATGCTAAATGATAGTTCTTCAAAAACTTTTAAGCTCTCATTAAGCAGTTCAAATATCGAATTGTCGAATTATCCTGATACCGGGGGCGATTCGGCATCCCTGGATATCGATAATACCAGTGTTGCATTTGATGATCTAAATAATTGTAAAATTATTGGTTTAATAATGGTTAATAGTAATGCGTCTTATGATTTGAATATCACAAACATTACTATTGACTGGTCAGGAGATGATAGATTATTTAGTAATATTACTATTAACGGTATAATTTATCCCAATATAACATCTTCTCCAGCTTCAATAGAAGTACACCATGCAATTAAACATCACGATCCAGCCGACCGAGTCACTGTTCATAAATCAGGAGAACAAATTCATTATAATTTCACTTCCTGGTTGACCGGCAGTCCCAGAATAGCTGTTTATCCTAAGCACGGTACTATGAGAAACTATTTTTCTGATTCTGGAATATCTTATACCGTGCTTGATAGTAACAATATAGTAAATGGAAACCTTGGAAATTATGACATTCTCATTGTACCCCACACAGAAATGATTGAAGATAGTCTGTCTGATGTTATAGTAGTAAGAAATATGATTGACTGGGTTTCTGATGGTGGCGTACTTCTTGCTGAATGTGCATCAATTAAAGAAATCGATGATAGGGTAGAAGATGTCGATCAGGATAATCATACATGGCATGGGTTTATAGGTGTACAAGAATATTTCAATACCAGTAATACAATTCAGCTTGTTGGACGTTCACCATATGGAGATACCCTTGGTAAGTATTTAACTGATAATTTGACCGGGAACGATGGAGCATGTTTTCATCCCCTTGCACAGTCTTACACCGAAGATGGAATACTTCCGGGAACTGATGGGACTATTTCAGCATTTAGGTTAAATATTACTGGAGTTAACCCAAAAAATAGTATAATGGCAGTACCTCAAAATGAATCTGGTGGTGTGGCTTTTCCAAAAATAACCTTTATAGAAGCACCATTTGACAAAGGTACAGTGATTTATCTTGCAGGACATGATCAATCAACTTTCAGCCAACAGAGAGAACGTTTAATCTTCAACAGCATCCTGTATTCAACTACAGCAAAAGTATATTCATACGGCCTGTTAGAAATCAGGATAACGATGTGGTATAAATGAAAGATAAAGTCTGTTTCAAATCCGATACATCAGCACAGATAATTATTCTTACAGGTTTTGTAATAGCCATTATTATTCTCGGGATGGGGACAGTCCTTTATTCTGCAGCCAATTCCGGGCAGCAAACATCCATATTGCAATCGGATAGAGCATATAATAATTTTGAAAATATCAGGGAAGAATATGGAATTGCATTAATGGTCTCTTCTGAGAAAGGTGAGATTGATCCGTTTAATGTTTCGAATACAACAACAATTCTCGAATTCGAGGACAGAATGAAGACAATCGTGGAATCCCACGGCTTTATCCTGAACTTCACAGATCATGAGCACATTAAAGTAAAAGATCGTGCAGTGGTCAATATTTTATTTGCAGACGGAAAAAAAGTATTCAATGATTCCGTGACATACAATCTGCTAACAGGCGAGATTATTTATGATACAATACCACCGGGATATATTTATGATCTACATGCTAAGACTACAGGATGTTTTGGTGACGGGTTTGTGGAACTCAACTGGACTGCTGTCGGTAATGATTATTATGAAGATACTTCGGCCTATAAGTATGAAATCCGTTATTCTAATAAATCAATAAATACTTCAGAAGAATTTGATAATGCTACTTTTTATCGTTACTATTACGATGTTAAAAAGAACGGAACAAACCAAATATATTTTGTTGAAGAACTTGTTCCTGTTCGCTGGCATTTTGCCATAAAAGTCTATGATAAAGCAGGCAATTTTAATTTTTCAAATAATGCAAGTGCAAAAGCTTCTGAATGGAGTCCTGAAGTTTATAATATTTCTGGAAATAATACACCTATTAATTCCAATGTACCTGAGTTACAGGTCAATGCTGGCACTGATGTTATTATTGAATTCAATGTTACTGATAGAGATGGAGATAATGTAAATATTAGTTTTATGATTAAAAATGAATCTACATGGGATAAAGCCTGGAATTGGACCGCTGTATCTCCTGCAGAATACAACAATGTTACTTTCAATTATACTTTCAATGACATTCAGGAAAATTGGGACTTTTATATCAACGTTACTGATGATTCCACATGTAAGAGAAGTAAAACATCGCCAGAAGGCGCTCCAGATAGCAATTATACTATTAACTTAACGGATTATACGCCACCTAAGACAATTGCGATAAATTCAACGGATTATATTAATGATACATATATTGATGAAAATTTAAGTGTAAGTAATTTTGGACTAGATACTTCAATTTATATTCAAAGTAAACCCAATCCTCTGGACAAACATGGGCTTATTAAATTTAATTTATCATTGATTCCACCAGGAGCAACAATTGTATCTGCAAACATATCATTATACGTTGAACAAACTGAAAATAGTTCAGTTTATTTCCATAAAATAAATTCCCCGTGGGATGAATATGGTGTAAATTGGACAAGTTTCGGCGATTCATATAATTTAACTCCAAGTACGAACGGCATTCCAACTCTTGGATATACAAATTGGACAGTAACTAACGATGTTATTGATTTTTATGCAAATTCAAATCATGGTTGGTTAATAAAATTCGAAGTTGATAATATGACTATATTCAGTAGTAAAGAAGCAAATGTTGTTCAACGTCCAATCTTATATGTGGAATATTATTCATAGGCTTATGGGGAATTAAAGCCTACTCATATACACCATTTATCTGTGTGAATCTATAGTTGGGTTACTTATTGAGCTTAAAACCTCCCCCTACATGTCTAAACACGACATCAGTATCCAAGACATCCAGCCCCCCATTTGCTAACCACCATCCTGCACTCCGGGATCAGGGGAGGGCATTCCTCTATTAACCACTTGCGCCCCCCTTATACTATCGGCTGTGTGCGGGTGCACATGCGCTGGGCGGAAAGAAGGTGCGGACGGGGGCTCGGGAATGGCTGTTGAAATATATAATGTAGGTAATACTGCACCGCAAAGGACGCAAAGAACGCAAAGTTAAGGTTACAATGTCTTTGCGAACTTTGCGCTCTTTGCGGTGAAACAATTAATGGCAGCCTTTAATCTGCATTCATCTGCGGTTAATAATGAAATAGAAATAATTCCAGTCTGCTTCCTTTCTACACTTGCCTCCCCCCTGCGCTGATGCCTGCGTGCTGGTGACCATGCGCCAGGCGTGGATCAGGGAAGTAGAACTTCAGGGTGTATGGATAAAATTCAGAATAACATAAGTATTATCAGCACCACCTATTCAAACAAACTTGTATTAAATCAAGTTTACTGGATTTGAACTCAAATTAACTTTTTAAAAAATATTATATGGGTTAGCAGTGTTAAAAGCAACCGACAAAAATCCAATATGGAGCATCATACATGAGTATAATCGAAGAAGCACAAAAAGGCAATATTACAGAAGAGATGAAAACAGTGGCTGCGGTAGAGGGCGTCGAGCCAGACTTCGTGCGAAGAGGCGTGGCATCGGGAAGGATAGTGATCCCGGTAACCCCATACCGTGAGATCAGGCACTGCGGCATAGGCAAAGGCCTGACCACCAAGGTCAACGCCTCGATCGGCACATCCTCGGATATCATGGATATTGAAATGGAAGTGGAGAAAGCAAAAGTAGCAGAGGCTGCCGGAGCTGACACATTGATGGAACTATCCACTGGCGGCGACTTCCTTGAAATAAGGAGGCGGGTTATCGAAGCCACGTCACTGTCTGTCGGTTGTGTGCCCCTGTACCAGGCCTTTATCGAGGCTGCAATAAAATACGGCTCAGTAGTGGACATGAAAGAGGACGAACTGTTCAAGGCTACAGCAGACCAGGCAAAACTGGGCACCAATTTCATGGCCATACATACAGGTATCAACCTTATTACCATGGAGCGGCTCAAAATACAGGGACGCTACGGTGGGCTGTGTTCCAGAGGCGGCGCATTCATGACCGCCTGGATGGTCCACAATGAAAAAGAGAACCCCCTGTACAGTGAGTTCGACTACCTGCTTGAGATAATGAAAGAGCACGAGGTCACCCTGAGCATGGGCAACGGTATGCGGGCTGCTGCAGTGCATGATGCCACAGACAGGGCGCAGATCCAGGAACTTGTCATGAACTCAGAGCTATCAGACAGGGCCCATAATGCTGGCGTGCAGGTCATAGTGGAGGGGCCGGGACATGTACCCATAGACGAGATAAAGACCAATGTGCAGTTAATGAAGCGATTGAGTGGCGATAAACCATTCTATGTGCTGGGTCCATTGGTATCTGATATTGCACCCGGGTACGACCATATCGTTACCGCGATCGGTGCATCCATATCAAGTGCGGCGGGGTGCGATTTCCTGTGCTACGTAACACCTGCGGAACATCTTGCACTGCCAAACGTGGAGGATGTGAGGACCGGCGTGATCACATCCCGTATAGCAGCACATATCGGGGATATGATTAAGCTGGGCAAGCGCGACCAGGACCTTGCAATGGGCAGGGCACGCCGTGACCTTGACTGGGAAAAGATGTATGAACTTGCTATCGACCCTGAACATGCCAGGCATATCAGGAACAGCAGGGCACCGGAAGATACTGAAGCATGCACCATGTGTGGCGATTACTGTGCATTGAAGATTGTAAAAGAGAATTTCAATATTGCAAAATAACTGCAATAACCAGGGCGTCGATGAGGCGCTCGCTTTTCTTTTTTCACAGTATTGCAATGAAAAGTCAAAACATCATGAAAATTAACGCTATTGTAATATCTGTTCCAATTTATCAGCTGTCCTGTTAAGCTGGTAAAGTACGATTCCAAATTGTACATCAGGTACTGTGAAAACTGTCAGGATGTATTCATGATCTATGGACAAGGCGACCATGAGTTTATCCGAGAGTTCTATGCTTACCCTATTTCTAAAACCCTCTTTCTGAGTAGATGTTTCTTCAAAACAGAGCATATTGCTTATTTTATTAAATGCAGTTTTGTCTATGGAATCCGGTTTACTGGCAGAAATAAGTGTTCCATCCTTAGTTACCAGACCAACATTAGTTATCCAATCTTCATTTGAAAGTTCTTCAAAGATTGTATTAATCATATCTAAGGTAATATCATCAACAATGTT
>Ga0255455_1001_pt1 | contig 25399 bp, 30 predicted proteins | sample ANMaggQLBNCT01K7_FD_182627 | JGI IMG/M metagenome (GOLD analysis project Ga0255455, IMG submission 182627) | Sediment cell enrichment communities from methane seep in Santa Monica Basin, California, United Staets - ANME aggregate JGI... | ecosystem: Environmental > Aquatic > Marine > Cold seeps >... | reverse complement strand
ACACATTTTCTTGTGTATTATTGGGATGATTTTCTACAGATATTTGGCATGGAAGTGCAAATATCTTGGCTTGAGCCTTAAACGGCTTGTGGAGGAGTTGGAGGGGATACGTGTTGCTCTTGTGCAGGGGAAGACGGGTGGCAAGGTTGATTTGGTTGTTGAGGAGATGGATGCAAAACAAGCCAGGTTGTTCTCTTTGCTGGATTTGGGGAAATTTATGGGAAAGTAGGTAAATCGATAGCGAGAGAGTTTATGTTTTGATAGGTAATACATTGATTGGGTTGCTTGATAATGTTTTTCACTACATCTTTGAAAGTCAAGTATAACTTTAACGTGTACAACCATTAGACGAAGGACTTTCTTCCTTTGCTTTTTCTTTTTGGTATTAGCCTCAACAGCTTTTGGGGCTACTGAGTACACCGTCCGTCCTTTCCCTAGTAATCAATCCGGAGCTTCGATAGCAAGGGAAGATGTGCAGGAAATCGAAGTTAAACCCATCCCCTACTGGATGTTTCTTCTTATACTGGGTTTTGCCCAGATAACCACTGCTCCTGAATTTTTATATCCAATAAAATTTGTTCCTTTGGGTGTATTTAAGAAAATAGGCAAGTCAAATATTCTTGCGAACCTGAACAGGGAAAGACTGTATGATTTTATTAAATCATATCCTGGGGCTTATTTTATCGAAATAATTAAAAAAACAGGATTAAACAGGGGGACTGTAAGATACCATCTGGAAGTTCTGGAAACACAGAACAAGATAGAATGTTACAAAGCAAATGGGAAAGCCCGGTATTTTCAGAACAGTTTTACCTATGGGGAAAAGGATAAGGTGGTAATTGCAGCGCTTAGAAATGATATGGATCGAAAGATTATCTTAGGGATACTTAACAGTCAGTGCATCTCTAATAAAACCCTTGTCGAAAAAATGGGGGTCTCTGCACCCACGATCAGCTGGCATATCAAACGCCTGGGGGAACAGGGGATTGTCAGGGCTGATACGAAAGGGCGCTTTACAACTTATAGTATCGATTCCAATTACCTGGATTCAATATGGGCCTATGTGGATAACGTGAATTATTAGATGCTTTTTCAAAACCAAAGGCGAACTGGCTTTGGAGATAAAAAAAATCAAGATTTAAGGAGAATGAACACTAATTAAAATCGGGCAGCTACACAAATATAATTATTCTATTCTGTATCAAGGTGCATCCTTGCCGCCTCTTCCGCCCTGCGCATCAGGTCCTTTACCTGCAACCCAGTCTCCTGTGCGATGCGCCTGCAGTCCTCGAATTCTGCAGAAATGTTAAGCACATTCCCTTTGTTGTCACAACCCACCTTCACCGGTACCTGGTATGGCCTGCCTGAGACCTGTATCTCTATATCCATCATCCTGCGCAGTGCAGTAAGCCTGTGCCTGACAGGGATCTGGCGCACACCCAGGCTTCCGGTCACTGCAATGATCTTATGCGCCAGCCTGTTCGTATCTTCAGACCTGCAGACCACCTTGATCAAAAATCCACTCCTTCCCTTCTTCATAGTGGCAGGTATCACCGAGACGTCCAGTGCACCGTCATCCATCAGTTCCTGTATAAGGTATCCAATTACCTCCCCGGTCACATCATCGACATTGGTCTCCAGCATCTCCACATGGTCAATCACCAGCCCGGTATCAAGTTCGCCCTGCACCAAGCGCAGCACATTGGGCATACCAGTCTCTTTCGAACCTGCCCCGTATCCAGTAACAGACGAGGTCATCCGGGGATATTCCGGGCAAGGTGAGCCATACTTTTTGACCAGGTACGCCAGTATGGCGGCACCTGTCGGTGTAAGCAGTTCGTGCTCTACCGGCCCCCCGCGCCACACCAGGTTCGATGAATCCAGTATAAAAAGCGTTGCCGGGGCCGGTACCGGCAGCAGCCCGTGCGCAGTGTCAACATACCCGCCGCCCACAGAAACGGGCATGCACAATACCCTGGACCGGGACAGTCCCAGGTCATGGAACGCCGACACCGCACCCACAATATCAGCAACAGCATCCTGCTGCCCCATCTCATGCAGGTGCAGTTCATCCAGGGGTGTACCATGTACCCTGGATTCGGCTTTGCCCATCAGTTCCAGTATGCCCAGCACGTCTAGTTCCACCTGCCCGGGCAGTCCGGCAGACTCAATTTGCTCTACCATCCGGGTGTATGTCTGTCTGGTATCAGAGTGCTGGACCACTTCCACTTTAATTGCTAATAACAGTCCTTGCTTCATTTCGTATATACTAACCGTGACGTCTGCTATCGATTCCATTGCCTCTTTAACCAATTTCTTATTGGCACCCAGGCCAAGCAGGCTCCCGATAAACATATCTCCTGATGCCCCTGAAAATGGGTCCAGTACCAGAACTCTTGATGTCATGTCCATATTGCTAACCAGATAGCTTTTATTGGAAAAATACTTATATGTACCCAATAAACACAGTTTATAAATTATTTTACATTAATAGGACGGAAAACAATTGGAGCCAATTCAACTTAAAGTCACAAAAGCTTATCCTCCTGATTCAGGAAAAGGCATTACCAGGATAGACCCCCATACCATCCAGAAACTTCAGATCTCTATTGGCGACTTTGTTTTCCTTGAGGGTACAAAAACCACTGTTGCCAAGGTCTGGAGAGCAGATCAACATGACTGGGATACCAATACCATAAGGATCGACGGTTATACACGCCAGAATGCGGGGGTCGGACTGGGCGAGCAGGTATCAGTAACAAAAGCTGTACCAATGGATGCCGAAAAGATCGTCCTGGCACCCGCTGAAGGAGAGGGAATACAACTCGGTGGTTCGGCAGGTGTACTTGTTAAACGCCAGATATTAAAGCGGGTTCTTATGGAAGGTGACATAATACCGGTTGTCAGTACTGTTGCCCAACCCATAGTAGGCCAGATGAAGACAGGTCATGCCATACGCCTGGTAGCAGTAGAAGTGGAACCGAAAGGTGCAGTCATAATCAAGGATACAACCGAGATCGAACTGCAGGAGAAGCCCGCCAATGGTTATGACATAAGGGCCAGTACAGGAATTACATATGAGGATCTGGGGGGCCTGGGCGAAGAGATCCAGCGCCTTCGTGAGTTGATAGAACTGCCCCTGAAACATCCTGAAGTGTTCACAAAACTTGGTATCAGTGCACCACAGGGTGTTTTGATGCACGGACCGCCCGGTACTGGCAAGACCATGATAGCCAGGGCCGTGGCTAATGAAAGCGGTGCAAAATTCCATTCTATTGCAGGCCCGGAGATCATAAGTAAATATCATGGTGAGAGTGAAAAGAAACTCAGGGATATGTTTGAAGAAGCTGCCAGTGATGCGCCCGGTATAATATTCTTTGATGAACTGGACGCTATTGCAGGTAAGCGCTCAGATGTCACAAGTGAAGTGGAACGCAGGGTTGTTGCCCAGTTGCTTACCATGATGGATGGGATTGGTGAGAGGGGACAGGTGGTGGTTATAGGTGCCACTAACAGGGTCAATGCCATTGACCCTGCACTGCGCCGCCCTGGACGGTTTGACAGGGAAATAGAGATCGGTGTCCCTGACAGGGACGATCGTTTGGAGATCTTACAGATACACACAAGGGGTATGCCCCTGGAAGATGATGTGGACCTTGAAAAACTGGCAGACCATACCATGGGGTTCGTGGGGGCCGACCTGGCAGCATTGTGCAAGGAATCGGCAATGAAAGGGTTGAGGCATTTTATACCGAAATTTAATCTTGACCAGGAGATACCCCCGGAACTGCTTGATGAAATCAAGATCACGGCAGAGGACTTTGATAATGCACTAAAGGATATCGAGCCCTCTGCCATGCGTGAGGTTATGGTCGAAATACCCACTGTGACCTGGAACCAGGTGGGCGGCTTAAAGCAGAGCCACCAGGAGATTACAGAAGCAATTGAATGGCCACTCAGCAGACCTGACCGGTTCAGGGAGATGGGCATCCACCCGCCTAAAGGGGTGCTGCTTTACGGCCCTCCGGGAACCGGAAAGACGTTGATCGCCAAGGCCGTGGCTACAGAAACAAATGCCAATTTCATCAGTGTCCGCGGGCCGCAACTGTTGTCAAAATGGATGGGAGAAAGCGAGAAGGCCATCCGCGAGGTGTTCAGGAAAGCAAGACAGGTTGCACCATGTATAATCTTCTTTGATGAGATAGATGCCCTGGCACCGATCAGGGGAATGGATGCGGGAAGCAAAGCACTGGAACGGGTAGTGAACCAGCTTTTAATAGAGATGGATGGGCTGGAGGCTTTAAAGGATGTGGTGGTGGTGGCAGCCACTAACCGGCCTGATATCATGGACCCTGCCCTGATACGTTCCGGGCGGTTCGACAGGGCCGTGTTCATAGGTCCCCCGTCCAGGGACGGACGTATTGAGATACTAAAGATACACGTAGAAAATGTACCTTTGTCAGATGATGTTGACATTGGCGAGATCGCTGAATCAACTGATGGTTATGTGGGTGCGGACCTGGAAGCCGTATGCCGTGAGGCTGTTATGGCTGCGATGCGGGAAGATTTTGATACTGATAAAGTCAGGATGAAGCATTTCAATGCTGCATTGAAGAAGGTCAGGCCTGCCCTTAATGAGGACATTCGTGAATATTACAAGCGAATGGAAGAACAGTTCAAGGGCAAGACTAAAACAGAACAAAAGTCATATATAGGTTATCGATAAAAATTTGGAGGATATGGAAATGAAAAAAATATTTGCAAGGAATCTCAGGGATAAACAGGTTGTCAGTTCGGATGGAGTGACCCTTGGAGTATTGAACAATATTGTGATAGATGTCCGCAGCGGTTCCATTGAGGATCTTGTGATCAAACCTGACATCGCACTTGAAAAAGGGAAATACAAACAAGATGGTGATTTTATCCACATGCCCTTTGATTCTGTCAGGGCTATCAAAGATTATATTGTAGTGGACAAGACCATGTCCTTAGCTTCAGCAGCCGAGCCGCCTGTTACTGAGGGCTGAATACGGTTATCTTTCCATAGGGTTGTGTTGCATTGTCGGGACTTTCAACTGTCTAAAGTTGAACTGTTGTATGGCGGGAGTTATAACACTAAAAGGTATTTTAAAACTATATTGTTTTGAGGCAATATTATGCATATGACAGTAGTCCAAGCATAACTGTCTCTTCTTTTCGCTGCAATGCTCCATTTAATGCTCGAAATGTGTCTAAAAGATATTCCTTTTCAGCCGGAACCTCCCCGAGCAGTTCATCCATAGATTTTAACTCCCCTTTCTTCTATTATTTGAATAAATAATGATTTTCCAGATAAGTCTACAAGATCCACAGGTTTAGATAATTTTCTCATCAACTCACCATAAAATTTAAAAAAGACATTGGGTCTTATTCCTTCTACTGCCAAGTCAATATCGTTAGCCTCACTGCCCTCATCCAATGACGACCCAAATAGATAAATGGAAGAAGCTTTGTATTTTTCCGCACAATGGGTAATTATCTGTTTGTCCATTTCACTTATCATGATCGTCCACCGTATGACATTGTTAGCTATCATTAAATTTATGTTTAAACTTTATCACTTGCTTGAAGTATATATGTCTAACTTACCCCATAAAACCACACTATCCACACAACTAACCCGACCTTCATACCCATTGTGATAGCCTCCCGAAGTCACAGACCCCGGATTTCGCTAACGCTCAAATCAGAGGCATCTAGATAATGCTCATGAATTAGATTATATTTTGGCTTAGAATCATCACTAGATGAAATAAACAGGTATATATATATAAAATAGTTATAAAAGCTGGAACTGATTATGGAAAAAAAAATATCTGAGAGATTAGCTGATTTAGAAATATTAGTTAATAGTAGTGAGGAAGATTTTAGAAGTAAAAATTATTATCCTTACGTGAATTATTTGAATGAATATAATTCTATTCTATCAAATTTACATGAATTTGGATTGTTTAAGAATCTGAAACCGATTCAAGAAGTTCCTCCAGGAGGAAAAGCTAGCGGTCATGGAATTACACAATTTGAAGTAGCAAAGAATAGAGAAATAGTCAATGAATCAAAAAAACTATTACACAGAGTTCGATCTCATATTGGACCTGAAGATACAAAAGTAGATACTATTCAAACTCTAGAATTAATTTTTTCTAAATTCCATACGATTGTTCGTCAGTTAAGAGACCGATATAGTAATAGAACAACTTTGGAAGTTGACGATGAGTATGATGTTCAAGATTTACTCCATGTTTTACTCAAAATATATTTCCAGGATATTAGACCAGAAGAAACAACACCAAGTTATGCAGGTAGTTCTAAGAGAATGGATTTTTTGCTAAAATCTGAAAAAGTGGTTATAGAAGTAAAAAAGACAAGAAAAACACTTACTGTTAAAGAAGTTGGTGAACAACTTCTCGTGGATATAGCTACTTACAGTGAACATCCTGATTGTAATTTATTGGTTTGTTTTATTTATGATCCAGAGGGTATTATTGGCAATCCAATTGGGCTTGAAAATGACTTAACACAACAATCCAATGATAATCTCAATGTAGTTGTGTATATATATCCTAAGTAGCTCATAATAAAAACAGTGACCTAACAGAGCATAAATAACTATCGGTCATTTGGGAGTTTAGTAAATAAAACGATTTGTTGCTTTGAATCCTGTTTAATGGTTATTTATCAGAGAGCTTGTAAAACATGAAATTATTTTCGTTCCTTTAATGCTGGTAATCCTTGCACACTAATCCAGTCATACTCCACACCGTCCTCAAAGATCCTAGCTCACGGCCCATGCACCTCTTTTCCCAGGTTGCCCCAGTAGCCAGCAGCGTACAGCCAGAGTTACCAGGTGTACAGCCTTAAGTCCTTGAGTGCTTCCACCACACCCGCCCCATACTGGCCTGTGGTTACCAGGTCTGCTGCATCTTTCAGGGCCGGATGAGTATTTCCCACTGCCACACCCAGGCCAGCCGCCCTGATCATTTCAATATCATTGGCCGAATCCCCTATGGCAACAATATCCCGGGTGTCAAGTCCCATCAGTTTTGCTACCTCCACCAGTGCCGTACCCTTATTCACATCCACAGTCTTTATATGGACGGCAAAACCTGTGTCCACAAGTTCTATATCCCTGATATTCCCATCCGACAGCACCTGTCTGGCAGCATCTATGTCAAAATTACGCCGCAGTGCCACCTCTGATCTCCTTTCCGTACCGTCCAGTTCCTCAAGGTCAAAATGCTTCTTGAGTATCTCAAGAACTTCCTGGCAGCGTGCCTTATTCCCGCTGACATGGACCGGCCCGTCAAATCCCATGGATACCACGCCGCCGTTCTCTGCGATCATGATATCAGATGTACCGATGAGTTTTGCGGCACATTTCACAAAACCCAGCACATTACCGCTGGCAAGGATCACAGGTACGGTTAACTCACGTATGGCAGCGGCGGCTCTTAAGTCAAGCCGACGCTGCATATCGGTCAGTGTTCCGTCTATATCGATAACTACTGCTTTCAATCTGCCAGTCCCTCTGTTGTAACTGAGAAAACCGCCTCACCTTCAGGCAGGCACGGGGAATCCACCAGGCGGGCTATACGCTTCTCGCCTTTGGATTTGCGCAAATACAGCCTGAACGTGGCAGTATGACCTACAATATGGCCCCCGATGGGTTTTGTCGGGTCGCCGAAAAATGCATCTGGTTTGGACATTACCTGGTTGGTCACAACGACAGCTGCATTGAACAGGTCACCGAACTTCAGCAGTTCATGCATATGCTTGTTCAGTTTCTGCTGCCTGTCTGCAAGGGTGCCGCGCCCCACATATTCTGCCCTGAAATGAGCTGTAAGCGAATCGACGATCAACAGGCGCACGGGCTTGCCGCTGTCTTTTAGTTCCTCTGCCAGTTGGGTGGCCGATTCTGCCAGCAGTATCTGGTGATTGGAATTATATGCGCGGGCCACATGGATATTGTTAAGGATCTCTTCAGGATCCAGTTCCTCACCTGTGCGGTGGGATGTCCCCTCTACCATCTGGGCAATCCTCTCGGGCCTGAAGGTATTTTCAGTATCGATCATTATCACTGAGCCGTCCAGACCGCCATGCTCCTCAGAGAGCTGCACATTTACAGCAAGATGGTGGGTGATCTGGGTCTTGCCGCAGCCGAACTCCCCATAGAACTCGGTAATGGCCTGGGTTTCGATACCGCCGCCCAGCAGCTCATCAAATGCCTCGCACCCGGTCGTAAGCTTGCCTACCAGTTTCCTGCGCTCCAGCACCCTGTCCCCTGTCTCAAAACCGCCCACATCTGCCGCACTCCTTGCAGCTATGATGATCTTGGCAGCAGTTGCTTCTCCCACTTCTGCGGTCACTGACAGGTCTGCAGGTGATGCCACTGCTATGGCCTCTATGGAATTGAATCCTGCTTCCCTCAATTTCTCTGCTGTAGCCGGCCCTACTCCTGGCAGGTCTTCAATCATAGTGATCTTTTCATCCATTTTATATCTCCTGGTGCACGGTGTATATTTCGTATTGGTGCACAGTTTTACAATGGTAATACTATTTAGATAAATATAAACCTGGGGTAAGCAGGGTGAAAGTATTCATCACATTTCCAGCAGCTCATTGTATATCTGTCCCAGCTGTTTGGATGTCTTATCAATATCATGGTACTTTTCGGCAGAGCTCCTGGCTGCACTGCCCAGCCTTCCCATCAGTGCCGGGTCATCTGCCAACTGCCGGATGCAGGCATTAAACTCCTCTTCATTGCTGCCCATCAGGCAGTCGCGACCGTGGGTCAGCCATTCCCTGAACACAGGCAGGTCCCTGGTCACAATAGGCCGAGCGTTGGCTGCTGCTTCTACCAGAGCCAGGCCTTGGGTCTCATGCCTGGATGGGAAAAAGAAAATATCACTGGCAGACAGGGCACCTGGCACATTATTGATATAGCCGGTGAACATAACATTAGACGGCATATCTTTCATGATTGTGTTATTCTCCTTCGAGATTATGCCGTAAAGACCCTTTACACTCTGTTTCTTATGGAAACTGCCGCCAACCCACATAAAGCGCATATCAGGAAAACGACTGGCCACCTCATAGAATTCACTCACACCTTTCCTTAGTGTCAGACCGCCAACAGAACACACTACTGTCTCATTCTCTCCTATGCCATACTTTTGCCTGAATGCCTGCCTGCCAGAATCAGAATATGCATACTTACCGAGATCGATCCCGTAATTCAACTGCCTGACATCCTTTCCAGGCAGTAACTGGTGATAATATTCTGCAGCAGACTGGGACGGGCATAGAATAATATCGGCCCTGTTTGCTAAACCTTTTAACCATTTCCGTACAAAATATTTTATCTTTTGGCCTACCACAAATGTATCTTCGGTCATGTGACCGTGGAATATGATGGGGCTGTGATTGCCATTATTGTTTTTTAAGGACATTCGGTATGCCAAGGTCATTGGAATATGTATATGCATCAGGTCAAAATCCGAGTCATTGTCAAAGACCACGTCAATCCCTTGCTCCATAACACGCTCTGCTATTGATGGGATATAGGAATCAAGCCATTTGCGGTCAGAGGTTAACCTATTAACCAATCCATTATCAATAATATAATTAACAACAGTCATATATTAGTAAATTGTTCTCACTTATTATACAAAAATTTTTTGTAGTATCTTTGCAGTGTCCCACATACTCCATCCCATATATTGCATCCCATTTATTGCGTCCCATATACTGCAACTTATACTGCAAGCCTTGCTACAAGCATCCCCATATCCAGCCCCATCTCATCTGCAACTACCCTGCATTTGGTCCTGAGCATGTATGCAATGGGACTGTAGCCATATTCTGACATTGTCTCGAAATTTGCCATACCCTTACTGATGATCAGGGTTGCGTCTTCAAAAGCCTCCACAAGTTCAGGAGGAGCCTCATCCAGACACACTCCTATTGCATTGGAACCTGTGGTCAGCACCCTGTCAACCATCTCGCTAATGCCGTGTATCTCTACATCCTCCATTGTTGCATCATTAAGAATAGGTGCCCCGCGCACTACAAGTGTCACTTTGCCGCCCATGCCACGTATTTGTTCGATAACTAACGTATCGAGCAGGATCTCACCGCTGTTGTCTACTAAGTACACCACATTATCCAGCAAAGGCACTATTGCCTCTATGTCGTCCACATCAAGCCCTTTGTTGAACATTTTCTTAAACTCAGCTTCAAAATCATCTTCCCTAACATCGAAGCCATCCACACCAAAATCAAAACTATTGCCAATGGCAGCTGCAAGAGCGGCACGCCTGAACCCATCCACTGAGATCTCATCACCCACAAGTGAGCGGACCAGTGGCATCAACCCGACAGCGATCTCCCTGCTCTGTATCTTCTTTTCATGATATGGGTCAGGATCGCCAAGTGCCTTGTACGACCTGCGGTGAACTATTGTGGATACTTTTGAAGATGGCACGCCGGGCCTGAATGTCTGGTGCAAGGCGTCCAGTCCAGCCATCACGGCCTTGGTCACGATCTGTGGATCGTGTGTACTCAGCAGAGCCTGGTAATGTACTCTTGACAGCAGACAATGGGCGCATCTTGGATCGATCTTCAAAACTTATTCACCTTTTTTAGCAATATTAATATCAATTGGATGACAATAGTCCATATGGTGATAAATATGTCGGAGCAAGAACCTCAAGATACAAATGAGTGGGAAGCATTTGCAGATAAAAAGTACGGTGATATTAAAAAGGCAATGAAGGACATTGAAAGTAAAGGTTCTTCCCAGCCACTTGAGCATAACATCAGGGATGTTACAAAAAGTTTTGGTGATATGTTAATCTCACTGGGTGCCCTTGCTTATGGTGTTACCAGTGATGTGGTAGAGAAGACATCCAGTGAAGAAAGGGTAGCATTCCAGGAGGAGATGAAGAAAAAGGCCAGTTCGGCACGTAATATAATTGCGGATGAACTGGATAAAGTTTCCAGTACCCTGAGATCTGAAGCAGAGGTGCCAAAAGAGGAGTCAGAAGAGGAGGTAGAAACTCCTGACACGTCAGAAGCTTAGGATTTCCTGTTTGCACAATGGGGGATGGAGAAAGTAATACTTTGTATAAAGGGGGAAAATCCCCGATCTCTATCCGACCACGCCCGCTGAATATCTCTTCGTACACCCTTACCATAAAATTATTACGTATTCCGGAATTGGACAGACATATCAATAGTGTCTGCATTGAACCAGCGAAAAATACTTTCACAAAACACCCTTGAAATAATGCCCTGAAGTAGATTCACCGCCGCAGTGACCATTGGTCCTGTTATCAATAGCCTTCCTGTAAAGTTCTGTCAACTTTCCAGTAGTTTTCCTGTCATACATTTTAGCCTCAATTCTCAGGCAGCTGACGCCTGCTTCAATCAGTTCAGGGATGTGGTCGAGCATACACAGTTCCCTGGAGTTCATAATATAAGTACGTCCGTCCCCATCGGTTTTCACCTGGAAGGTAAAACCCTTTACATCTTCCAGCAAGGCACCATGAATTTTATCATCAGGGAACAGCTCTCCCAAAAGGTCATGCTCAGATACCATTACAGGGAAAAAGCCGTGAACGATACATTCCACCATACCATGGGGAGCTATCTGTTTTATTTCATCCAATGTAAGCTCAGGCGAAAGAGTCACCCTTTTGAGACAGTGCTCCAGATAATGAGCCATTGCCAGCCTGTTAAAAACATTAAGCGGATAGTCTATGACCAGTGACTTTTTACCAGAGTCAAGAAGACTATGCAGGACACCCATGTTTGCTATAAGAAATCCAGTGTGGTCAGGGAAAGAGTCAAATCCTTCTAATTTTTTAGCTATTCTTGGTGTAGCGAGATAGACTTCCACTCCTTTCTCCTTACCATACTCAATGGCATACCTGTAATCTTCTATTGTAAGCAAATCCCCTGTGAGATTTTCTTCACCGAAATAAACCACATCCGCACCGCCATCAACAGCCGCCTTAAACGTTTCCAGGGAACAAGTATTTACAGACAGGAGGGGTTGGAGGGGTTTATTTTGCATCTCCCGGCTATCGAAAATAATCCCGGGTTTGCTGCATATTCGTTTCCAGTTCTTTGTACGTTCTTTTTCAAGCCTTTTAACTGCTGTCCTGCGAAGAGTATTCAGCTGGGAAATGGGGATGAAAATATCTGCTTCCAGATTGACCTTGATGTTTTCGGGCTCAAAAATGGTATTACCAAGCTTTTTCAGTTGCTGTATTATAGAATCTTCTGATATTTGTGTTCCCTTTGCCCGCTGTGGAATATCTCCGGTTTGCACGACCTCGTTCTCGCCGTCTGTAATACAAAGTGCTGCCGGTTCTCCATGTTTTGCTGTGAATAACATATTGATGGGAATTCTTTTCATGACATCTTTAATCCCCAGGGATTCCATAAGCCTGAAATCATACGTCTTAAAAACAGTCTCATTTCTGTAGACGGTCTTTTCCATGGGTATTTTGACTGTTGCACAGGCAGGGGTACTTTCCACACTCTGGTTATTGATATACATACTTCGTACCGTAGTTCCAGTACCCCGGCCCTGGGTGCCGATTCCATCACCTATCCTCAATGGCTGCTCGATCTGTATGTAGGCAAATTTTCTTTCCCAGTCATATTTGACAACCTGTCCGAGATACGTCCCCTGGTTATGCGGCTGTTGTCTGCTCATCAGGTTGCCGCCGGGATTTCCAAAGTAATACCCTTGTGTAAACCCGCGGTTAAAAAGCTGGCGCAGTATGTGCTGTTCATTATAAGATACATGGAAATCGGCCGGGTTTTCAAGATATCTATCTATAAGACTCCTGTAGATTCTCACCACGCCTGCCACATATTCAGGGTGCTTCAATCTACCCTCTATTTTGAAAGAATCGATGCCTGACTCAATAAGGTGTCCGATGTGCTCGCTGATATTGAGGTCTTTGGGACTCAGGAGATGGCCTTTTGCTCCATCAATTATATATTTCCTCCGGCAGGGCTGGGTACAGTAGCCGCGGTTCCCGCTTTTATCTCCTATCATGCTGCTGAAAAGACACTGGCCTGAGTATGAAAAGCACAGTGCACCGTGGATAAATACCTCTATTTCGGTGTTGGTTTGGGATTTTATCCTCCTGATCTCATTAAGGGAAAGCTCTCTTGCAAGCACGATGCGTTTCACTCCCATTTTTTCAAGGTATCGTACACCTTCTACATTGTGGATGGTCATCTGTGTACTGGCATGGACAGGAAGCTGGGGGAGCTGGTCCTTTAATAATCGCAGGATACCAATATCCTGTACAAGGACTGCATCTGCCCCTGCATTGCAGAGGAATTGCAGGTATTCGGCAGCTTTTTCGAGCTCTGGGTCCTTGATGAGGGTGTTGACTGTTACGTATGCTTTAGCTTTGTTAATGTGGGCGTAATCAATAGCCCATTCAAGTTCATCAGGGGTGAGGGCAGCATCATGCCTTGCGCTTAATGTTGGTCCGCCGAAATATACGGCGTCTGCTCCGTTTTCGATTGCTGCGATAAGTGCTTCTTTACTTCCGGCTGGTGCTAATAGTTCGGGTTTGTGCATTAGGGTGTTATAGTAATGTGGGGTGTTAAATAGGTAATGGGGATTATGTTGAGTGAATGAATGACACCGAACTTTGATATCGGTTAAGTCCGGGTAATCGATTTCTCTGTGATATTGATCTATAAAAGTTGCCTTGAAAATTCTTCAACTTATTCGAACATTAACGCCCCATTTCTACAGCCCCAGCCCTCCCATCCCTGACTGAAGTCGGCTGAATCTGAAAGATAGAGGTCGTGTGCTTGGGTGAGCGCGGGAAGATGTGGGGCGAGTAAGTGTCTGTTCACTAAAGGCAGGTGGATTTGTACTAACGTTTTTAGTTTATGCGAAGTTCCCCGAATGCGGAATCTTGGAGAGCAAAGCGAACCGCATACACCGTGTTATACGCAAGCGAACGAAGTGAGCATATTTTGGTTGGGAGTTCAAAATGTAACAATTCTGTCACTCATTTTGACAATTTCATACAAATCTTTCATCGTTGATAATGGGCACACTTCCGAACCTTCGGACTGCCTGATTTTGAGACAACTGCCACAAGCAAATATTTCTCCACCATCATCAACTAACGTTTGCATCTGTTCTGTCACCTTAAATTTATCCGTGTCCAGAGATTCGCACTCTACACCTTTACCAAGCAAGAACACATTTATTTCGTCGCCCTCATTCAATGCAAAATTTGCAAACCGAAATGCATTCCAAACTGTTTCCGAGTCGTTTGAATAGACTACGATTCCTATTTTCATATTTATACCTCCTTTTGTACGGAAATCACAGTAAAACCTCCTTCTCCATGACCTTCTTTAACGGGTTCAATAGCAGTAATTTCTTTGGAGTTTTTAAAGATTGTCTGACAGGTTTTGATATGTTCAAACTCAAAATTTTTAAGCCAATCCAAAACTTGTCTGGTAGAATAAAAGTTGGCATGCCTGTAGAATTTACTCTCTTTCTTCTTTGATTCATACAGTTTGCCAAGAAAACTCTCCTTGTCAATCATACCTATGATGATATATCCTCCCGGTTTGAGAACTCTTTTTGCTTCCCTGAGTGCTTGTATAGGCTCTTGCACAAAACATATTGTTACAACTATCAATACAAAGTCAAAAGAAGAATCATCAAATGGAAGTTTTTCAGCTTTTGCTTCATGAACCTCTATCCCACGTTTTTGTGCTATATCTGCCATTGCTTTTGCTGGCTCCACTCCAATCCTGATACCAAGAGGAACTGCAAATCTTCCTGTACCCACTCCAACCTCTAAACCCTTACTATTTTCTGGAACGAACTTTTTTAAGGCTTGGATTTCGGACTCATAGGCAAATCTATTTGCATCAAACCACTCATCATATTCTTTAGCATACTTATCAAAGATTTCAATGCTATTAATAAGTCTTCACCTTTATCAAGCACAGCCGAAATGGCGTATAACGTTGTATATCCGAACTTACTTCGCTATCCCGCATATTTGTATTATATCCGAAAATGATCCATCTCCATCCATCCGGACGAACTTTAATCATCACCTACACTCTTCATCATTCTCCTCTATTAAGTTATCCGACCCACCCCCGTTCTCACACTTATACACTCTTCCGTCGCCCAATCATCTGCACTTTCCCTGCCACCGCAGCCCGTCAGGGCGGCAGTGTGGCAGCCAACCTTGTGGATTCATGCGAGTTTCGAACCGCAGATAAACGCGGATAAACGCAGATATTGTAGCCAAAATTTGATTATGTTCAATTTTATACTGTATTATCAAAATTAAAATCCATAATTGCCTTTATCTGCGCCCATCTGTGTTTATCTGCGGTTAATAATGAAATAAAAATAATTCCAGCCTTCTTCCTTTTTGCACATGCGCTGAGCGTGGGTTGGGAGTGGTGTGTGCTGGCGGCAGCCACGGGGATTGGTGATTGCTGTCGGTGGGGGGCATGGCTGTAAAAATATATAATTTATGAAATATCGCACATTAAAGCACGTAAAGGACGCAAAGTTAAGGTAACATTGTCTTTGCGATCATTGCGCCCTTTGCGGTGAAACACTTAACGGCAGCCATTAATTTGCGTGTATCTGCGTTCATCTGAGGTTCACATTGAAATGCTTATCCAGCCAGTTTCTTTGCAAACGGCGTGGTCACATAAATTTGATTAAGCCCCCCACTATCATCCAGCGCATCCACTGCTCCAATCAGATCTTCCTCAATGAACTGCTCAATCTCATCCCGCTTCTTGTTCATTATGCGGTAAATTCCAAAATCAAGATCTGCAAAATCGAACTTGAATAGTTTTCCCAATAAATTCGGAAGTTTCTTCTTATAATTCTCTGCCATATCCCCTCATTCCCTGCAAGTATAAATATAATTTAATCTGTACTCAAGTAGTGTCATCGGATAAAACCCATTCTTCAAGATCATCTGTGAAATATAATACCTCATGAAGCATTTCAACTGATTGTCTCAATTCATTCTTATCAATCAAATTCCTTTTACGAGCCAATCTCAAGATCCCAAGAGTTCCAATAACATCCAGTCCAAGTTCTTTAGCAATTTTTCTTGGCTTGAGGTCATCTGTTACAATTAAACATTTTTCAGATATGCCAATTGCAATTGCATATCGTTCTCCTGGCCCCAGAGCTGTCGGTAAGCTCTCTGCATACTCAATATCCTTTTGAGTAGACTTGATCACTTTAATCTGACCATTTTCAATGTACTTTTTAATCCTATCCACTCGTTTTGATTTTTTAGCCTTCAGCACACCTTCATAATAAACACATTCAGGTATATGAGTATCTCCAAATAATATTAAAGGGATGTCGAGTCTATCGATATGCGCTAAGGCTGAAAGGGCGGTGTTGTCCAGAATAATCATTTAAGATACTTCTTAGCCATATTTTCTTCTTCTTTTGCTTCAGATATACCCAGTAGCGAGTATATCTTCATTTTTCTATTTTTCAGTTCACTAATAAAATCCTCAAAGGGTAGATCAGCGAGTTCAGCGGCTTTTCCCGAAGATATCTCTCCTTCCCGGTATAATTCAGTTGCAATGAGGATTCTGCTTTCTTTTTCAATGCTTTTATGTGCTCCAATGATGCTTTTTATATCATACGGTAGTTTTACATTTATACTTGACAATTTTTCACCACCAGTCTGTAAAACACGTTGCCATAACATAAAAGTTTAATCTTAACCTCCCCAACAGCGTATTTCTGTTTTTTCTATTCATTTCTTATAGTTCCTGCCCCCCATCCATCTCTGTACTCTCCCACCGACCCACCGTCTGCACCCTCCCTGCCACCGCAGCCCGTCAGGGCGGCAGTGTGGCAGCCAGCCTCGTGGATTCGAGCGAGTTTCGAGTAGATGGTGGAGGAACGCATCGCCATCTGCGTGGTTGTTGCCCAGGGTTTTGGTTCAGTGTTCAGCGCAGCCCGTCCCATGTGAAGTTGGGGGTAGCCATGCATGGACGGCGTGCATGTCACACATTTGTATTTGTTGAACATGGCCCGAAGTATTTAATAGTTGAAAACAAAATTAAGTCGTATGGAAACTCATGTTGAATCGAACAAGGTCTGGCTCTACAAAGACGAATATGATGACATGCTTGAATACATCGATCGATTGACAGAAACAATAAACGTTCTTTCCGATAAGAGTACTACAACAGCAGTCAAACAAGCTCTTGGCAGGATCAACTCCGGCGAGTATCTCACAAAAGAAGACATGGTGTTTGATTGATGTATACTTTGCTTTTTGATAAAAAATTTAAAGTTGATTTAAAAAAACTCGATGAATCTGTGAGAGATAGGATACTAAGGAAAGTCTTTCAGCTCGAAAAATATCCTGAACTGGGAAAACATCTGATCGCTATTGATCTCTGGAGCTTGAGAATTGGAAAATATCGAGTACTGTACACCATCAAAAAGAATGAGCTTCAAGTTCTTGTTTTGACAGTAGATCATCGCAGAAAAGCTTACGAAAACATATAGTTGGGAAAAACAGAGGGATGTGGGTAATTTAAAGTAGTTGGTATTTGAGAAAATCTGGCGAAGAGTTTGGTTAATGCATTCGTGCGCAGCCGTCATGTTTATGAGAGTGGTTACGAACGGGTTTTCGTTCCAGAGTGCCTGTGTATCCGCCTGCCATCATACCCGTGGCAGCGTGCCCCTACTTCCCCAGCCCCAGCACATCAGCCATACCGTACACTCCGGCCCCCTGCTCCATCACCCAATGTGCAGCCCTCACAGCCCCGCCAGCAAACGCCTGCCTGCTGTGGGCCTGGTGCCGTACCTCGATACGCTCACCATCGCCAAAGAACAACACAGTATGGTCCCCAACCACATCGCCGCCCCTTACAGCATGAATACCGATCTCATCACCCCTTGGCGCAAGTCCCTGCCGCCCGTACACATACTCCCTGCCGCCCAGCACCTCACTGATAACCTGCGCCGCCTTAACCGCAGTGCCGCTCGGTGCGTCCTTCTTCTTATTGTGGTGGGCCTCGATGATCTCCACATCAAACCCATCCAGGGACCCAGCAGCCTCCTTTAGCAGTTCCCAGAAAATATTAACACCCACAGCAAAATTGGGCGATATGACCGCAGCCACACCATTGTCCCTGATGGCCAGGTGCATCTGCCGTGTCTGCTCCTCGCTAAAACCAGTAGTACCCACCACCAGGTTTGCCCCGGCATTAGCGGCACTGACCACATTCCCGGCCGCAGCCACAGCTATCGTAAAATCGATCACAACCTGCGTCCCTGTCTCCTTTATCACGGTTTCCATATCCGCAGGGTCTGATACCGGCACACCCAGGTGCCCTGTCCCGATGGCCTCACCCACATCCATGCCGATATTAGTAATATCAAATGCCGCAGAAAGTTCCATATCCCCACTGTCCAGGATATTCTGGATGATCAGGGTGCCCATCCTGCCGCATGCACCGGTGACGGCGGTGCGTATCATACTACAGCGCCCCGATCGCTTTTAATTCAGCCACCAGCTTTGCCTCGTTCCCCAGGCTCAGGGGCGCCAGTGGCAGCCTCAGGTGTCCCGCAGCAAGACCGACCAGTTCGGCCGCCTTCTTCACAGGTATGGGGTTGGTCTCAAGGAACAATGCCTTGATAAGCGGTGCAAGCTGTGCTTCCAGCCTCTTTGCCTCGTCCAGGTTCCCTTCATTGAAAGCCGTTAACATAGCCGTCATCTTCCCAGGTACGATATTTGCCGCCACGCTTATCACTCCAACACCGCCCATTTCCATAATGGCCAGGGTATTGGCATCATCTCCTGATAACACAACAAAATCCTCATCCCGGGTCAGCCTGATAATATCAGATATCTGGTCCAGGTCACCACTGGCCTCCTTTATCCCAATAATATTGGGATGGCCTGCAAGCTGGGCAGTGATCCCAGCCTTCATGTTAAGGCATGTCCGGCTTGGCACATTATATAATATCTGTGGAATATCCGCATTATCAGCTATCTTAGTAAAATGTTTAATCAGCCCGGCATCATTTGGCTTGTTATAATAAGGTGTGATCAATAGTGCTGCATCAGCCCCCGCATCAGCAGCATATTTGGTTAATTCCAGGGCTTCAGATGTACTGTTGGCCCCAGTACCGGCAACAACCGGCACCTGACTGTACTCCACAGTTATGTCAATGATCTCCTTATGTTCCTGGAATGTAAGAGTGGCAGACTCTCCTGTCGTCCCTGAAGGCACGACGCCTGAAATACCTCCCTCGACCAGAAAATCCAGGTTAGACTGCATCCCCTCTTTGTCAATCCTGTCATCAGGAGTAAAAGGTGTTATCAATGCAGCCAGTACGCCATCCAGCATAGCAGGATCACCTACATTATACTATTATTTTGCCTGTCGGTTCTTCTTCCTTGTGATGTATCCGGCAATCCGGTTCCTTATAACCTTGCTCCGAACATTGGTGAACTGGGTGACAAGAGGTTTATTATCCTCAAAATCACCAGTGAACTGGTCGCCTTTTTCATTTATTAATTGGAGTGCAAGAGTCTTGATATAACTTGGTCTGATTCCCATTTTTATGCTCCTATATTTTATAACCTGCATACTACCCCACTATTCATATATGTTTCCTTCAACAACACAAGTATGCAGTGTTATCCGTCAAATGCAATAAGAAAATTATTTGCATCCGGTGAATAATATATAATATTATGACCGATATCGGACTGCTATGGGATACAAAACTGCTTTTTGAAAAGTTTTTTACTGAGCACGGTTTTGACTGCAAATTAATACATCCCGCATCCCTTGGTACGCCATTTTTACCTGAATTCAAACTATTGATCATACCAACCGGTTTTGCCAATCCTGATTATTCCAATACATTATCCTCCCTGATGCGCAGCAGTCACAGGATAGAGAAATTTATTAAAAACGGGGGTATGCTGCTGGTGTACGGTGCCCTGACAGAATTACATAATTATGAATGGCTGCCAGTCAACCTTGAATATATCCAGCGCTATGGCCCTGTTGAACTGTCCCCGTGCCACCAGAGCGATGTATCGCTTTTAGCAGGTGACACATCACTGGAATGCGATGGCTTCTTTAGCTCGGCAGATGGTGAATGTATTTTGGCCAATGATTCGAATGAGGTAGTATTAGTAGAGATCAAGTACAAAAAGGGCATGATAATCGCCACGACTATACATGAATTTCCCACACCTGAATTTATCAGGTGGGCACTCGAACATTCGACTCATGCCAGTCTATAGACGTTTTACTTTACTGGTTCGCCAGTTGTTTTGATTTTCTCCACTTCTTCAGGACTTTCGATCGTGAGCAAGAAGGTCCCGTGACATGGCTTTGTATATGGAAAAATGATATTATCGCCATCTACTGCCACATAGATTGGCGGAACACCAATAATGAACACATTCATCATACGATACCCTGGCTGGACTTGGTAATATTCATCATAGTTTGAGCTGATGAATGTCGAGCATTCCTTGAATCTTGCTTTGGATAGTAAAATCTCATATTTCAACTGTTCGATGCAGCCCAACGTTCTACCTCCATGTTTACTTTTGATATTATTGGTTTTGGATTATGCACAGCCCTGGCCCAGATATGTTTTAAACCTGCATCATCACACTGCTGTGCCAGGGCCATGGCATCGTTCCCGAATATTATCCCCACGGCCTCACCGCTTATTAATGCGGCTGCCGTGGCAAGATATGATACCCCTGCATCGTTATGGATAAATACGTAACATATATCGGCATCAAGCTTTTTTTCGGCAAGACCGCCGATAGTAGCATCAAGGTCTGCCGTATCCTTGATATAATGTCCGGCAGGGTCGGCTGTACGGACCAGTCCAAGTGCTGCATTGTTACCTGCAATGGTTACCCTGACACCGCTTTTTACCAGCAGGTCCAGGGTATAGATAGCCAGGCTGGTCTGCACCGGGACTTCAGGGCAGCCTAACATTAACAATGCCTTTTTGCGTTCATCGTTCAAGATTATTCTCCATTATGCTAATGATCGTTCAAGATTATAGTCAAGAACATAATATCTTTGACATATATCCTGAACACTTTGCGCTCTTTGCGTCCTTTGCGGTGTATGATTTTGGTCACCGCAAAGATCGCAAAGATCGCAAAGTCCACAAAGACAGTTTGAATTGTTTGGTTCTTGACTATATTTTTCCTTATGCTGATGATCGTTTAACCTGTGCCTCTTCGGCTGTCATTTTCTTCATTTCTTTTTCATCCATGTTTCCACCCTGGAGCTTCATTCGTTCCCGTAGGACACATTTCCCATATCTGGAACCACCCAGGGGATTTTTTGGCGTACCAAGTGAATTCATACACCTGGCCATTACCGCAGCTCCCCGGGCAAGACCATCATCGATAAATGCAATATGTTCCTCAGGTGAATCGAATATGCCCAGCTCATTGACCTGGCTCAGTATCAATTTGGGTTTACATCCGGTAATGGCTGCCCTTCCCGTCAAACCCATGGCAGTCTTCTCTGTGACAAGGTTCTCATCCAATGCAACCTTCACCAGTCGTTTCACCATGATAGCACACACCATATCCACTATAGCGAACAGTGTCTCCAACCCATATTTTTCATACACTTCGCCCCCTATCTTTGATAATTTTTCCAGATCGGAACCGTTATTGCCCACATCACACCCTATCAGGGTGACCCGGATTTCCTTTGCTGTTTTCGGGCTGACCGGTACGCTGCCGTACTTGTCCACATTTTCGGGAATCACCTCGATTGATATCAGTTCATGTATCTTGTTGGTATACTTTTTGATAACCTTACCCCGCCTCATCCAGGTGAGCAGTCCCACTGGTTTGTTCTTAAACAGGTCAAGGGCAGTACCGACCTTTTCATCCACAAGATGTGTGCCCTGGATAATGGCATCCGGAATGGCACCGGCATACCCTGCAAAATTCCCGGTAACCCTGGCATATGGGGTCTCGTCATTGGTGATGCGACCATCCAGCGTTGTGCCGAAGTCGATGGAGAGACAGGGATTCCTGAAATCAATGCCAGCCCATTTTGCGCCTTCCTTAATACCGGCAGTGGCCAGTTCACCTTCCATCTCATTGGCGACCACCTCAAGTCCCGAGGCACCCACAGGGGGAAGTACGCCGCCCACTGCACCTGTGAACACGATCTTTTCTATCAAGCTGAATTTCCTGAAACGCTGTGGCACGTTCTCTATGGACATGGCAGGGATCATGTGTTTGGGCGGTACTCCGGCCATCATGCACCCGTCTGCCAGAGCCTTGACGAAATGGCCTACTTCGTCAGGCGAATCAAAACCGGCAACAACTCCGGTGGAGCGTACCACGAAGTGCAGGTCCTCTTTAATATCAAGGTTAGCTGTACTGAGCGATTCCTGCAAAGTATCACGTACCAGTTCGGCTACAGATTCCTTGGTAAGTGAAATGCCTGTAAGTGTTTTACCGAAAATCTCTTCTTTTGGCCTGGGGCTCCTGACGTCCCGTGTCATATTTACAGTCTTGTTGACGAGGCTGGTCTTGCCATCCTCCAGGTTAGTAGCTGTCAGTATGCATTTAGTTGTGGTGTTGCCTACTTCAACCGAGGCTACAATAAAATAAGGCTTTGACTTCAGGTCCAAAAGCCTGACATAAGGGCTTTCTGAGATTCTTGGTTTTGGCCCGAATTTGCTTTTTTTCAGTATTTTTACCGGATTGGTCATAGTTCGCAAACTTCTATAGGGATTGTAATAGATATATTTTGTTTTATTCTATTTGGCATAATATGTGCACACCCATGAACCTATCGATTGTTCTACCTTTTGTTATCAAGCTCATGCAACAATATATTGATCTGCTCAAGCCCTGCATCTGTCTTGAACCCTGTTCCGGAAAAATGGGTGCGTGAAGCGTAAAATCCCGCAGATACGAGTGCTTCTACCAGTCCATCAATAGGTCCGGGCGAGATTTTATTTTTTTTGCACAGCCAATGCTGGTCGTAATAGGTTACAACATCTATTTCACCACAGCAAAATTCAATGATCTTTACTGCCTGCTCCCACTTGCCCGGCTTCCTGGTCTCAAGTTCGACAAGCACCGCATCACAGAAATCCTGCTCCCGGATACTGCCCAGCCAGAGTGGTCCGGCAGGTTGGAGTGTCCCTTTGCAGTGGGGGCAGATCGATCCCAACTGTGCAGCCAGCCCATATTTCCATGACCTGTATCCGCAATTCGGGCAGTGGATGATAAAACCCATTTTTTCCAGGGCATCATCGGCAGAGGACACACCCTTTATGATCTCAATATATACCCTGACATAGTGTCGTGTGGCATGGGTCAACAGCACCTTTACACCTTTATCCCGGCGCACCAGGGCCCGTACCGCCGCACCCAGCAGGATGCGTGCCCCCATCTCCCGGTGGTATTCGGTGTTCAACGGCACTGCCGCATACTTGCGCATTCCCGATTTCAGGTGGGCACCGCACAGGGGAGCGGTATCTGTGGCAGTGATGCACAGTAACTTGCGGGCCGATCTGGCAGCAGCATCCAGGAACGGGGCAGGTGAGCCAAAGGGGTCAAGGTCAATAATGTCAAAATACTTCCGGTGCATGAGAGTATTGGCATTCTGCCGGGAGGAGGTACAGATATCTTCCAGACCGTTTCGCTTGATGTTTTCCCGGATCAGTTCATAAGCATCCTGTTTCCAGTCGTTCAGGCAGCACTTGGGTCCCACCTCGGTGGCCATACGTATGCCCCTTATGCCTGAGGCTGACATAACATCAGCGTAGGAAACCGTTTTAGCATCAAGGCCATGATCTTTTATAAAACACGCAACAGCAGAAATGGTAATATCACGGTTTAATTCCATTTCAGGGTTATAGAACACACCTGCAGAAGAAGATGGAATACTTGATGAATCATCGGGAAGGGGGACCTCAATTCGGACACTCCCTTCACTGATGACCTTGTTGTTCATTATTTATTATACCACAGTAATGGTTAATATCCTTGCATCCCTGCCTTTCAGGTAAAAAGTATATTCACCGGTTTCATTGAAGGTATAGCTCACAGACCGCATATAAAGAAGATATTGTTCTTCTTCCCATATGCCATTCTCATTGATCAGGTATCTTGGTTGCTTGCTATTTTCAAAGTTCCTCCATTTAATGGTGTCGCCCACGTTTATTTCTTTATCCCCTGTAGGTATGAACATGTAACTCGTGATCCTGATCAGATATTCCTGGGGTACTGCAGTAGATGTGGGTGTTACATTTGTTGGCTCAGGCACAGGGGTTTCGGTGGGTATTTCGGTGGGTGTTGCCGTGGCAGTTGCTGTGGGTGTTGCTGTATCTTCATTATATGGTTCAGGTTTAATATCAGCGCAGCCTGCAGCAAATATTGATATTGCCAACAATGTTGTTACAAGAATAATTGAAAAAGCTTTCTTTGGTTCCATAATTATCATCACCTCAATAGTCTTATGGTTTACAATTATTTCATTCTATAAGTTATTAATACTATCGTAAAGATTTGAACAAAATTATTCATTATCCCTCAACTTGACAGCCGTGCCGTATGCCAGTATCTCGGCTGCCCCTGCCATTACCATTGAGGTCATGAACCTGACATTTATTACGGCGTCGGCATCCATTTCTTCGGCATCCTGTACCATGCGGTTAATGGCTTTCTCCCTGGCCTCTTCGAGCATCTTTGAGTATTCTGTCAGTTCCCCGCCTACGATGGTACGCAGACCTGCCAGGATGTCCTTGCCGATATGCTTGGCCTGGATGGTACTGCCACGGGCCATGCCAAGGGTCTGTATGATCTCTTTTCCTGCTATGGTATCTGTGTTCACGATTATCATGTTCTCACCTTTAGTATTTCCTTTCAATCTCAGTATCGTTTGTCCCTATTCTTTCCTTTATCAAAGACAATAACGCGATTATTATACCTAATATAATGGCTGCAAGGGATAGTTTCAGTATCAGGTTGCTCTCCATGGTTAAAATATTATAGAAAGCGTATCCTACCAGCAGGATGATACCTATAACGGCTAGGCCTATGCCCAGATTTCGCACTGCTGTGTTTTTATCCATTTCACATCACCCCGAATCTCTAAGAATATAGGCTGTTTCTTGTACATAAATAGATTATGAATAATTTGGTTGTGCACAATTTGGTTGTGCATAATTGGGTTATGCAGGTATTGTGGCTTGGCAAGGATGCTAGCAGGGAGTACATGCCGAGTGCAGGGGATGTGATACAGGTGGTGG